>Ga0209758_1000097_pt1 | contig 230529 bp, 209 predicted proteins | sample AraplaMF_Col_mMF_FD_184258 | JGI IMG/M metagenome (GOLD analysis project Ga0209758, IMG submission 184258) | Arabidopsis root microbial communities from the University of North Carolina, USA - plate scrape MF_Col_mMF (SPAdes) (version 2) | ecosystem: Host-associated > Plants > Roots >...
CGGGCCGGCTTGGCCTTGAACATCATCTCTTCACCCGTGAACGGGTTGGTGCCCTTGCGCGCCTTGGTCGCGGGCTTCTTGATGACCACGAACTTGGCGAAGCCCGGCACCAGGAACAGGCCGTTCTTCTTGAGCTCCTTGTGGCCGACGTCGGTCAGCGTCTCCATGACGTTCTTGACGTCGCGCTTGGAAAGCTCTGTGGCGGTCGCAATCTTTTCGATCAACTGCGATTTGGACATTTGGGTTGCCATCGTGTCTCCTCTGATTCGTGACGGCTGCATATTAGACCAACCGGCGAAGGCCTATAGCCTTCTGCACAGTTTTGTCGCGATTTTACGGGCTTTTTTGGCCCTCTGTGGCAAAAAACCCTGCATTTTAGCCACTTCCAGTGCGGAAGGAGCCTTGAGCAGCGGATTTTGCCTTGTTTCAAAGGCCCGCACGACATCTTGCTAGAACTGATTCGCCGCTTTCGACAAGCGAAGACCGGCCTCTTTGTGAAAGGCCGGTCGTGTTTCACCCTGAAAAATAAGGGTCGGATCACATGTCGCCGGTCTTACGCCCCGCAAAAACAGGGAGAAAGTAAGGGGCGATCGGCTAGACGCGCTCGATGATGATGGCGGGCGCCATGCCGCCGGCGGCGCACATGGTAACGAGACCACGCTTGAGATCGCGCCGTTCGAGCTCGTCGAGCACGGTGCCGATCAGGATCGAGCCTGTGGCGCCGATGGGATGGCCGAGGGCGATCGAGCCGCCATTGACGTTGACCTTGGCGCGGTCGAGCTGGAGGTCGCGGATATATTTTTCCGCCACCACCGCAAAAGCCTCGTTGATCTCGAACAGGTCGATGTCGTCGATGGCGAGGCCCGCCTTCGCCAGCACCTTGCGCGTGGCCGGCACCGGTGCGTTCAGCATCAGGGTCGGCGAGTCCCCCATATTCGCCATCGCCACCACGCGGGCGCGGGCCTTGAGGCCATGCGCCTTGGCGTAAGCGGGCGAGGCCAAGAGGATCGCCGCGGCACCGTCGACGACGCCGGACGAGTTGCCGGCATGGTGCACGAAGTCGATATCGAGTTCAGGATATTTCTGCAGGATCAGGCCGCGATAGGTCGTGCCCTTGTCGTCGAGCGCATAGTCGGCGATCCCTGGGAATGCCGGCTTCAGGCTGCTCAGACCCTCCATCGTGGTCTGCGGCCGCGGATACTCCTCGTGGTCGAGTGCAAGGCTGCCGTCCTCGCGGTGGACCGGCACGAGGCTCTTCTTGAAATATCCGTTCGCCATCGCGTGCGCGGCACGTTTCTGACTCTCCAGCCCGAGCGCGTCGACATCCCTTCGGGTAATGCCTTCCAGCGTCGCGATCGCATCCGCGCAGACGCCCTGATGCGACTGCGGATGCCGCGCGCGCAGACGCAGATTGCCGTTGTCCATCATCATCGGACCCGAGCCGCGGCGTCCCTCCATCGACATCATCTCGCAGCCGCCGGCGATGACGAGGTCTTCCGCGCCCGCCATGATCGAGCTTGCGGCCATGTTGACGCTGGTGATGCCGCTTCCGCAGAAGCGGTCGAGCGTCACGGCGCTGGCGCGCACGTCGTAGCCGGCATCGAGCGCGGACATGCGGCCGAGATCGCCGCCTTGCGTTGCGACCTGCGCGCTGCAGCCCCAGACGATGTCGTCGACGTCGGCGGTGTCGATGCCGGTACGCTCGGCGAGCGCGCGCAGCACGGTTGCGCCCAGCTGCTGCGGATGAATGCCAGACAGTGCCCCCTTGCCGGCCTTGCCGACGCCGCGCGGGGTCCGGCAGGCATCGATGATGAGTGCGTCGGTCATGGGCGCTGTCCTCTTGTTATGAGTGTTGAGGACAGTTCTGAATAACGGGGAGAGGAGAGTCAATCCGCGTTGCAGATGTCACTCGCGCGGATTTTCCGTTGCGCGGTTAGCCCACGAAGCTTCGGCGACGTCATGGCCGGGCCTTGTCCGGGCCATCCACGTCTTAGCCAATGGAACGAAGAACGTGGATGCCCGGGACAAGCCCGGGCACGACGACCTCTGGGCGAGGAAAGCAATCACGCCCCCGCCGCGTTCTTCGCGATCACGTTGCGGTAGAAGCTGGCGCTGAGTTTCGGTGTGCGCACCTGCGTATCGAAATTGACGTGATAGAGCCCAAAGCGCTTGTTGAGGCCATAGACCCATTCGAAATTGTCCATCAGGCTCCAGAGGAAATAGCCGCGCACCGGCACGCCTTCGGCCGTGGCGCGCTGGAGCTGGGCGAGATAGTTGCGCAGGTACATGATGCGGTCGGTGTCGTAGATCTTGCCGTCGGGCGTCACGACGTCGTCGCCGGAGGCGCCGTTCTCGCTGATATAGATCGCATCCGACTTCCAGATCTTTGCCGCCAGCTTCGGCACCCAGTAGATCGTCTCGGGCCCGACGCGCAACCAATCCGAATTCATGTGCGGAAACGATTTCGGGATCGGCAGCGGCATGAAGCCCGCGCCCTGGTCGGACGCCACGACGTAATTCTGTGGCGCGTAGATGTTGAGGCCGAGGAAATCGACCGGCGAGGAGATGATCTTCAGCTCCGCATCGGTGTATTTGGGCGCGTTGGGCCCGGCGAATTTCAGGAAGGCGTCGGTATAGCGTCCCGTCATGATGACGTTGAGATAGCCGGCGTTCATCTCGCGCAGCGCGATCTCGGCAGCGCGAACGTTTTCCGGCGTGTCGATCGCGGGCGCGCAGGCATCGACGTTCTCGGCCGGCCCGACCCTGGTGCCGCGGCGGCCGTGGGCGCGCACCGCCTGCACCGCGATCCCGTGGGCCAGCGCGCTGTTGTGCCTGATCTGGTTGACATCGGCCTGCGGCAGCGTCAGGCCCGGCGCGTCGATGCCGCTGCCGTAGCCGAAATAGACGAAGCGGCCGCTCTCGTTCAGCGTGAAGACGTTCTTGACGCGATCGGTCAGATGCTCGGCGACATAGGCCGCGTAGTCGCCGAAGATCTTGCAGGTCTCCGTCGAGCGCCAGCCGCCGAAGCGATCCTCAAGCGATTGCGGCAGGTCCCAATGATAGAGCGTCAGCCACGGCTCGATGCCGTTCTTCAGGAGCTCGTCAATGAGCCGGTTGTAGAAGTCGAGCCCCTTCGGGTTGGGCCTGCCGTCGCCGTCCGGAAACAGCCGCGGCCAGGCCACCGAGAAGCGGTAGGCCTTGCAGCCGAGTTCCTTGATGAGCCCGATATCCTCCTTGTAGCGGCGATAGTGCTCGTTGGCGCGGTCGCCAGTGGTGCCGTCCTCGATCTTGCCGGGGATGCGCACGAACTTGTCCCAGATCGAGGCCCCTCGCCCGTCCTCGTTGACCGCGCCCTCGACCTGGTAGGACGAGGTCGCCGTGCCCCAGACGAAGCCGGCGGGAAAGCCGGCGCGCGGCGCTGCCGCCGGCCTCGCTTCGGCCGCATCGAGCGAACCGGTCAGGCCGGCTGCGGACAGCCCCGCGAGTTTCGCGAAACGGCGACGCGAGACCTTGTCCGACATTGATGCTTCTCCGCTTCCGAGCCTGTTGCGGGCGCACAATGGCGAGTTCAGGGCGGTTTGAGAAGCAAGCTTTGGGAGAAACCGGACGCAGAATCGCGCGGCCCGGGGCACGACAGATGAATGCCGGGCCAACTGCCCCGCGTGCTCCCCGGCTCAGCGCGAGCGCTTCGGCAACTTTGGCAACTTGGCGGGGTTGAACGCCGGGCGCTGCTCGGCCGGCTGTTCACGTGCCGGCGGCGTCGGTTCGGTGAGGATGAGCGTTCCCTGGAGAATCATTCCCGGCACTTGTTGTGCCGTCGCGGTGTAAGTCGCGATCTTGCCGGGGCAGTTTCCCTCGATGTCCAAAATGAGCTCGTCTTCCACGCCGAACACGGTTGCACGACCGTCGGTATGGCGCTTCGTCGACACGGTGGCGGTGAAGCGATCTCCGTTGACCTGACAGGAGCCGTGATAGGTCATCAGGCTGTCGCGGCCCCAGATCTGTCCGTCTGCGACATGGACGATCCCGGTCCCCTGATCGAGCGGCGTCTTGTACCACGCCGCATATGTCCCGTCCTTCAGCATGGGAGCAGTCTCCCCTGGCATTCCCCGACCATAATCCGCATGATTAGCGCTAAGAAAGCGTTAATCTCGCGGCCCGTTCCATTCCGGCCTGTCCTTGCGCAGCTCGGCTTCGAGCTCCTCGACGATGCCGTGAAGCAGACACGCGGCCAGCGGATCCGTCACCTCCCGCTCCAAACGCCGATAACGGGCGATCCGGCATTCCTGCTCTCTCAATTGGTGCTCTGTCATCACGCGGGCCCTCCGTCGAGTTGACGCGGAGAGTGCCGGGCAGTTTCGTTAAAGTTTTCAGATCATTTTTGATGGTTTCTGATTGGTAAAGACAGCGCTGCACGGAACGGGACCAAATCATCGCCAGGGCGCTTTCGCCTCTAAGTGGATAGACGAAGCCAGACGTCCTTGCTTGCCAGCGTGCCGTTGGGCGTTGCGATCTCCATGTCCACGACGTGGAGGGAACCGGGCTCGTCTGCATAGATGTACTTGAGATGCCACATCAGACCCAGGTCCGGTGAAACGACAAAATCGTCCAATGCGTCCGTGATATCTCGAACCGCCTCGCGGTGCGTCAAGGGCGCGGAAAACATCGCATCGATCAGGTCGGCGAGGCTCATGCCCTCGACGAGCATCAGTCGCGCGATCTCGTCGCCGTAGACGTGCCGAAGCGCTGAAACGATCGCAGCGACGGCATCCGGATTCTTCAACGACACGGCAAAGCAGGCCTCCGAAGCTATCATGCCGGAGGCGGAATATTCTGCAAGATCAGCGAGCACTCCCGCAGAGCAATGACGCGGCGGCCGAGAGCGCGGCTGAGCCGGGCTCAGCGAGCGCGGGTCGGTGAGCTCGGCGCCACCGTTGGTGCGGTTGGGCAAGGCCTCGCGGTCGGCGCCGCGACCGTGCTTCCGATTGCACGCCCGGCGTGCTTCTGTTATCTTGAGGTACGTGCCTCATTTCACCTCGCCGGCCGTCGGTGAGTCAGCCCGCCGCAACGATGCGGATGGCGGCTGATCGCCGCGCAGCTTGGGGGTGAGACGTGCGTCCAATTTGGGCACAAGCAGAGTTGGCCTTCATGAAGGGCCGACCGCCTTAGGGGAGGATAATATGCAGCGTCTCTTGGTTGCAGGTGTCTCTATTGCCTTCGCGATAGCATCGGGTGTCGGCTCGGCCGGTGCGGCAGACAAGAAGGTTCTGGCCTTCGTCGTCAACGGCGCATCCGACTTCTGGAAGATCGCTGAGGCCGGCATGAAGAAGGCGCAGGGCGAGCTGCCCAACTACGACCTCCAGTTCAAATATCCGGAACAGGCTGCGGCCGCCGTACAGCAGCGCGTGATGGACGACCTCGTCGCCGCCGGCGCCGCCGGCATCATGGTCAGCGCGGTCGACCCGAAGAACCAGACCGATCACCTCAACAAGGTTGCGTCCCAGACGGTGCTGTTCACCACCGATAGCGACGCGCCGCAGTCCAAGCGCGTGGCCTATATCGGCTCCTCCAACACCGATCTCGGCAAGGAGGCAGGAAAGCTGATGGTCAAGGCGCTGCCGAACGGCGGCAAATGCGTCGGCTTCGTCGGCCTACCCGGCGCCGACAATGCGCGCGAGCGCATCGAAGGTGTGAAGGACACCATCAAAGGCTCGAAGGTCGAACTCGTCGATGTCCGCGGCGACGAGATCGACCAGACCCGCGCCAAGCGCAACGTCGAGGACATCCTTGCTGCGATGCCCGATGTCAGCTGCCTCGTCGGCTTTTATTCCTACAATACGCCGCGCATCTACGAGGTGCTCAAGGAAGCCGGCAAGCTCAACAAGATCAAGATCATCGGCTTTGACGAGGATCCGATCACGCTCGGCGGCGTCAAGGAAGGCAGCATCGTCGGCACGGTGGTCCAGCAGCCGTTCGAGTGGGGCTATCAGGGCATGAAGCTGATGGCGAACTACATCGGCGGCAACAAGTCTGGTGTTCCGGCCAACGGCATCATCATTGTGCCCGGCAAGGTCATCGAAAAGGAGAATGTCGACGACTTCATGGCCTCGATGAAGCAGATGCTGAAGAAATAGGAGATATCCCCGCTGCCCGAGCCGCAGCCCGCCATGTCAGGACCGTTCCTCGAACTGATTGACATCAGCAAGAGCTATCCTGGCGTGGTCGCGCTCGATCGCGTCGGTTTGCAGGTGTCGCCCGGCGAGGTCATTGCGCTGATCGGCGAGAACGGCGCCGGCAAGTCGACGCTGATGCGCGTGCTTGGCGGGGTCGTGGAGCCGAGCGGCGGCGTCATCCGTGTGGACGGCGCCGCGCGAAGCTCGCTCACCGTGGCGGATGCGATCAGGGCCGGCATCGCCTTCGTCCATCAGGAACTGAACCTCTTCGACAATCTGGATGTCGCCGCCAACGTCTTCATCGGCCGCGAGCCCGTGCGCGGCGGGCCCTTGCGGCTGATCGACCGCAAGCGGATGCATGCCGACGTCGCTCCGCTGCTCGATCGGCTGGGCTGCGATTTCGCGGCCGATGCGCCGCTCGCCGAATTGTCGCTGGCGCAGCGCCAGCTCGTCGAGATCATGAAGGCGCTCTCGCTCGATGCTCGTCTCGTCATCATGGACGAGCCAACCTCGAGCCTGACGCTCACGGAGACAGACCGCTTAATGCGGATCGTCGCCGGCCTGAAAGCCCACGGAGTCAGCGTCATCTTCATCACCCATCGCCTCAATGAGGTGATGCAGTGCGCCGACCGCGCGGTCGTGCTGCGTGACGGCCGCGTGGTCGGCACACTGACACGCGCGGAGCTCTCGCCGGCCGCGATGATCCGCCTGATGATCGGCCGCGACCTGAAATCGCTTTACGTTCCCCCGGCCGCACCCCCTGGGGACAGCGTGCTCCAGATCGTCGATGCCGTCACCGACACCTATCCCGACCGCGCCGTGAGCCTGTCGGTCCACCGCGGCGAGATCCTCGGACTTGCCGGTCTCGTCGGGTCCGGCCGCACGGAGCTCGCGCGCGCCGTCTTCGGCATCGACCGATTGCGTGGCGGCGCGATCAGACTCGATGGCGAACCGATCCGTATCGCAAACCCGCGGGCCGCCATCGAGCAAGGCATCTACCTGGTTCCGGAGGACCGCAAGGGCTCGGGCCTGTTGCTCGACGTCTCGATCACCGAAAACATCTCGCTGCCCGATCTAGCGTCCTATTCGCGCTTCTGGCTGGTGGATACGGCCCGCGAGAAGGAGAATGCGATGCGCCAGCGGGAGCGTCTCAATATCCGCGCGCCCGACGTCGAGACCGCCGTCGGCTCTCTGTCGGGAGGCAATCAGCAGAAGGTCGTGCTCGCCAAATGGCTGTCGATGCGGCCGAAGGTCCTGATTTTCGACGAGCCGACGCGTGGTGTTGACGTCGGAGCCAAGCAGGAAATCTACGACATGCTGCGCCGTCTGACCGACGGCGGCGTTGCGATCCTGATGATCTCCAGCGACATGGAGGAGGTGATCGGGATCAGCGACCGGATCGCGGTCATGCATGAAGGCGCGATCTCGGGCTTCCTTGATCGCAGCCAGTTCAGCGAGCACAATGTGCTGCAGCTTGCCGTCGGTCACGCAATTGAGCCGGAGGGACCTTGAGCAAGAAAGACCTGAGCCTTCTGGTCCTGATCCTCTTGGTCGGGACCGTCGTCGCCCTCATCAATCCGAGATTCCTGTACGTTGGCAACCTCTCCAATACCGCCAACCAGGTCGGGCTGTTCGGCATCTTCTCCATCGCGCAAGCCTTCGTCATCATCATCGGCGGAATCGAACTGTCGGTCGGTTCCGTGATCGCATTGCTGGGCGTCCTGTTCATCGACCTCATCGTCAATCACGACGTCGACTGGTTGGTGGCAACCGCCATCATCGTCGCGGCCGGGCTCGTGATCGGCCTGGTTCATGGCACGCTGGTGACCAGGATGCGGATCCAGGCTTTCGTGGTAACGCTGTGCGGCCTCCTGATCTATCGCGGCGCGGCACGCTATTATACCGAGGACGCGACGGCGGGGTTCGGCTTCGGTGCGAGCTTTCCGATGCTGGAATGGCTGGCCGCTGGCCGCACCAACGTCCTCGGCTTTCCGCTGCCGCACAGCGTGGTGGCGCTTGGCGTAGTGACCATCATCGCTTGGGTGGTGCTGCACCGCTCCGTGTTCGGCCGCTATCTCTATGCCGTCGGCAAGAACGAGGAGGCGGCACGCTATTCCGGCATTCGCTCCAGCCGCGTGATCATCTCGGCCTATGTCATTTGCGGCGGGCTGACAGCATTTTCAGCCATCCTGATCGCGATGTACACCCGTTCGATTTCGCCGGCCGTGCACGGCTCGTTCTACGAGCTCTATGCCATCGCCGCCGCTGTGCTCGGCGGCTGCTCCTTGCGCGGCGGCGAAGGCTCGATCATCGGCGTCGTGCTCGGCACCGTACTGCTCCAGATGCTACAGAATCTGGTCAACCTGCTGGGCATTCCGAGTTCGCTCAATTTCGCAGTGATGGGAACGGTGATCCTGGCCGGAGTGCTCGGCGATCAGTATCTGGTGCAGCGACGCCACCGCGTGGGCGCGGCCAAAGGCCGAGGGCAGGCGAGCGCCGCGGCCGTACCGATCGAGAGGATGAAGGCGGAGTGAAAGCGGCGGTTTGCGGCGGGCGTATGTCCGACACAGACGGGTCAATCACGAGAGGACGCCAGCACTTTCAGAGTATCTAGTCTAGAACGTCACCCGCATCCCCGCGTAGAACGCGCGCGGCCTGGCCGGGCTCAGCGAGCGCGGGTCGGTGAACTCGGCGCCGCCATTGGTGAAGTTAGGCAAGGCCTCGCGATCGAAGAACTGTCCATAAGTCGCGTAGCGCTTGTCGAAGATGTTGTCGACGCGGCCGTAGAGCTGGACGTTCTTGGTCACCTGGTAGGAGGTGTGGAGATTGAACACGGTATAGGACGGCAGCTTGGCATATTGGTTGGACTCGTCGCCGACCAGATATTGGCTGGAGACGAACAGCGCGTTGCCGCCGACCTTCCAGACGTCGGTCAGGGCGTAATCGACGCCGACCTTGACGCGGTGGCGCGGGATCGCGGGGATCTGGTTGCCGGGCCTGACCTGGATGGTCTCGGTGGCGTCATCGGCAAACGGGCTTTCCGAGCCGAGCTCGAGCGGATCCAGGAAGCGCGCGTCGACGAAGGCGTAGCTGGCCTGGAACTGGAGCGTCGGCGACTTGATGTTGACCTCGGCCTCGAGGCCCTGCCGGCGGGTCCGGCCGACGTTGGAGAAATAGCCGAAGCCCGTGCGCCCGACGACGGGGACCGCGACGATGTCGTCATAGTTGGTGGCGCGAAAGCCGCCGATCTTCCAGCCGAGGGTCCCGATGTTCAGCTCCCTGGTACCGCGCAGGCCGGCTTCCACGGTCTTGGACACGACCTGCTTGAGCGGCGGATCGGAGACCAGGAACGCCGCGATCAGACAGGGACGGGCTGGATCGGAGCAGCCGAGCTCGAGCGGCGTCGGCACGCGGTTGGCCTCGGAATAGCCGGCATAGGCGGTCAATTCCGGCGTGATCTTGTAGGTGCCTCCCATCATCGGATTGAAGCGGGTGAAGGTGTGATCGCCGTTGAGCGCAGTGCCAAGCTGATCTTCCAGCGAGATCCGCGCCGCATTGAAGCGCCCACCACCCGTGATGGCGAAGGCGTCCGTGACGTTGAACGTATCCGTCGCGTAGAGGCCATTATATTGATTGACGGTCCGCAACGAGACGGGGCCGGCCACGGGATCTGCCGTGGGAGTCGCCCCTAGGAAAACACCGCTGCCGCTGACGACGTAATTCTCACCCATCGAGCCGATCTCGGCGGTCGCGTTGTAGCGCGTCACGCTGGCGTCATAGGCTGCGCCCACCACGAAGCGGTTGTCATGGCCGAACAGTTGATCGGTGTTGGTAGCCTGTCCTGACACGCCGAACGTGGTCGAACGGATCGAGCTTCGATCGATCTCGCCGAGAATCGTTCCCGGTGCGAAGGGATTGGCGAGCTGCGCGCCGCCTGCGCCGTTGGCGGGCGTGGCGTCATCGCCGAAGCAGAGCAGCGCCGGATCGGCGCATTCCTGCACGTCGGTCGGATTGCCGTCGACGAGCTTCTGCTCGTACCTGCGCACATGCGCGGTACCTTCGAGCGTCCAGGTCGGCGTTGCATCGACCTTTCCGGTCAGATTGAGATAGCCGACGCGGTTGGACGTCGTCTGCGGGGTGGTGTAGGTCGCGCCCCAATATTTGTCGAGCAGCTCGGCCGGGACGGTGGCGCTGGCGCCGAAATCGTTCTTGGCGACGCCCATATTGGCATGGAATTCGCTGTCGCCGGCCTTGTAGCCGATATCGCCGTAGAACCGCCGCACGGTGGATTGAGAGAAGTTGCGGAAGCCGTTGTCGCGCAGGCCTTCCAGCGCGGCATAGACGGCGTAATTGTTGTCGACCTGCTTGCCCCATTGCGCCGAGCCCTGGATGCGGCCGAACGAGCCACCCATCAGATCGAGTTCCGCACCCTGATAGGTGAAGCCGTCCTTCATTTGCAGATTGAGCGCGCCGCCCAGGGCGTTGAGACCGAAGGCGGGATTGTTGGTCACCAGCGTCACCGACCTGATCGCGGCGGTGGGGATCAGGTCCCAATTGACCGCGTCAGAGAAGGCCTCGTTGATGCGGACGCCGTTCTGATACACCGCAAGGCCCTGCGGCGTGCCCGTCACGGGTGAGGCGACGAAGCCGCGGAATTCGACATCCGGCTGGAACGGATTGCCGGTGACCTCGGTGATGTTGACGCCGGCGATGTTGTCACGGAGCGCGTCGGTGACGTTCAGCGAACCGGTGCGCTTGATCTGGCTCGGATCGACGGCGTTGATCGCCGACGGCACCTTGTCGACATCAAGACCCCTGCCGATGCCCGGCGCAGTCGGGTAAACGTAGATGCGCGTCCGGGGACTTGCGGACGACGCGGCCCCGATGCGCGCGACCGGTCGCGTCGGCGCCGCACGCCTCGCCACCGACGGCGGCGGCGCCGCCACTTCGACCGGTGGCAAATTCTGGACGTTGGTCTCTTCGTTCTGCGCGGCCCCCGCGGGGCTCGCGAAGACCATCCCGGACACCAGACCGGTCGACACCGAAGCCATCAACAAACGACGCTTGAACCGAAGAAGCTTGCCCATCCCCGCCTTCCCATCCGTGACCACCGGCTGTTTTGCTCTCCGCCGATTGGTCGGGACGAGTGTAATCGGCGGCAAGTCGCGCGCCAGCCACAAAAGGTCGGGCAATATCCGCACCCGTTTTCCCGACCAAATCGGGAATTTTTCCCGATCGCCTCGGGCGCGGTCAGGCGGCCGCGGTCGGAACCAGCGCCTCCACCGTCAAGCCGCCTGCGCCGGAGACGACATTGAGCGTGCCACCGAGTGCCAGAATCCGCTCACGCATGCCGACGAGGCCGAAGCCGAGCTTCTGGCCCGGCTCCATGCCGCGGCCATTGTCGCTGACCCGCACCCGGGCACAGAAGCGGCCATCGTGAGCCATTTGCTCCGCCGGTTCGATGACGACATTGACCGAGGTCGCGCCGGCGTGGCGGAACACATTGGTGAGCGCCTCCTGCACGATGCGGTAGATGGTGAGGTCGGCAGTCTCGCCCGTGGGCCCGAGCGCGGGTGAGATCACGGTCTCGATCGCGACATCGGGATGCGATTCCCGCCACAGCCGCGACAGCGATTCCAGCGCCTGGCGCAGGCCGAGCTCGGCGAGCCCGACGGGACGGAGGCGCTCCAGCACACGGCGATTGAACTGCTGCAGCGCGTTGATCTGCTCCAGCATGGCGCTGCCGTGCTTTCGCACGGCCTCCGCATTGGGAACGCGTCCATCCGCCTGCTTCGCCAGCGCGCCGGCATGGGCGCGCAACGAGAACAGATACGGCCCGAACTCGTCGTGGAGCTCGCGCGCGATCTCCTTGCGCTCGATATCCTGAAGCGACACCGCTCGCTCGGCGAGGCGCCGCTTGTCCTCGACCGCCGCATGAAGCGTTGCGGCAAGGTGGTTGAGTTTGGTGCAGATCGCGGCGAGCTCCGGCGCGCCGCCCGGCGTGACGCGGGCCTCATAATGTCCGCCTTCGAGCTTCCCCATCGCCTCCGCCAGCGACTGGAGCGGCGCCAGCGCCCGGCCGACCACATTCATCATCAAGAAAAACAGCGCCAGGGCGATCACCGAGCCGACCTCGAGCTGGGTCACGATGCCGTCCCAGATCTCGGCGATCTCGTCATCGGGATGCGAGGTGATCAGGAGCGAGCCGGGCCTGCCGTGGATCGACACCGGAACGCTCACCGCGGTCTGGTCGGGATGAACCAGGCTGACGAACCAGGCCGGCGGCCCGCGCGTGTCGGCATCGGCGTCGGCCCGTGGCGGCGTCAGCGGATTGCCGCCGGCGTCCCGGAGCGTGATGCTGACGTGGCGCAGGCGGCTGAGATCGCGCGCGATCTGGTTGAGCCTGGCATCCGGATCGGGGGCCTCGTTGAGATCCGCCACGATCATCTCGATGAACTCTCGGGCAAGGCGGATCACGCTCTGGTCCTCGGCCTGCACGCGGGGACCTGCCTCCGCGACCTGACGGCCGATATTGACGGCGAGCCCCAGCGCCAGCAGCAGCGCCAGCAGGAGATTGATGCGCCCGCGCAAGGATAGATTTTGCCACATGGGTGTCGCTCGTGCCTCGCGAAGCTCTGCCCGCCGCTGTCCGACGACGTTGACAGGGGCGGAGCGGCGGATATCTAATCGGAAGCGTACAGCAATCCCGGCCGGGTTGCATGAGGCGAGCTCGGACACATCGCTCACGCGCCTGTCCCAGGTCGGTATCATGCGGCGCAGAATAGGCGAGTTTTGTCACAGGGAACGCGCTGTCACGGGGAACGCCTATGCGCATTCTGATCGTCGATGATCATCCCATCGTCGCCTCCGGCTGCCGCGCCGTGCTGGCCGACGAGGGCGAGATCGAGATTTTGGAGGCCGCCGACGCCGAAGACGGCGAGTGCGTCTTCATCGTCGAGCGCCCCGACCTCTGCATCATCGACATCAATTTGCCGACCGTCTCCGGATTCGAGCTTGCCCGCCGCATCCTCGAACGCGCGCCCGAAGCCCGCATCATCATGTTCAGCATGAACGACGACCCGGCCTTCGCCGCGCGCGCGATCGAATGCGGCGCCAAAGGCTACGTCTCCAAGACCGGCGACCCCGACGACCTCGTCGAGGCGATCCGCGCCGTTGGCGGCGGCGGCACCTACTTGCCGAGCGCGATCGCGCGCAGCATCGCCTTCGCCGGACCAACACTGGCGCAAAGCCCGCTGTCGAAGCTGAACGCGCGGGAGATGGAGATCCTGCGGCTGCTCAGCGCCGGAAAGAGCCTGTCGGAGATCGCCTGGCTGGTGCAATCGTCGTACAAGACGGTCGCCAACACCTCCTCCATCATGCGCCAGAAGCTCGGGGTGAAGACCTCGGTCGAGCTGGTGCGGTTGGCGATCGACAGCGGTGTCGCCTGACGCACGGGCCGCCGCCACAAAATCGGACACACAAGCGTTGCAATCTTGATGTGGTTAGATGCCACGGAGCTTAAGGCATGACGATTCAGACTGTCTCGACCAATAAATCCTATGGCGGCGTGCAGGGCGTGTATCGCCATGCGAGCCAGGCGACCGGAACCGACATGGTGTTCTCGGTCTACGTCCCCCCGCATACCGAAGGCGCGAAGCTGCCCGTGGTCTGGTATCTGTCCGGCCTCACCTGCACGCATGCCAACGTCACCGAGAAGGGCGAATTCCGCAGGGCCTGTGCCGAGCTAGGCCTGATCTTCGTGGCGCCCGACACCTCGCCGCGCGGCCCCGACGTTCCCGGCGATGCCAACAACGCCTATGATTTCGGCCTCGGGGCCGGCTTCTATGTCGATGCGACGCAAGAGCCGTTCGCGCGTAATTATCGGATGTGGAGCTATGTCACCGACGAGCTGCCCAAGCTCGTGGCGGGAAATTTTCCCGTCGACGCCAAGCGGCAATCGATCATGGGCCATTCGATGGGCGGTCACGGCGCGCTGACGGTGGCGCTGCGCAACCCGCACCGCTATCGCGCGGCGAGCGCATTCGCGCCGATCGTTGCGCCCTCGCTTGTGCCCTGGGGCACCAAGGCGCTGACCGGCTATCTCGGACCGAACAAGGACGCCTGGCGCAGCCACGACACGGTGGCGCTGATCGAGGACGGCGCGAAGTTCTCCGGCTTCCTGGTCGATGTCGGCGAAGCCGACAATTTCCTGAAAGAACAGCTGAAGCCGGAGCTGCTTGAAGCCGCCTGCACCAAGGCGGGCATCCCGCTGACGCTGCGGCGTCAGGCGGGCTACGATCACAGCTATTATTTCATCTCGACCTTCATGGGCGATCATCTGCACTGGCATGCGGAGAAGCTGAAGGGGTGATGTCTTCTCCCTCGCCCCGCTTGCGGGGAGAGGGTCGGGGTCAGGGGGACTCTCCGCGCGGACGGCGCCAGTTGGACTCGCGGAGACTCCCCCTCACCCGGAATTTGCCTTCGCAAATTCCGGCCTCTCCCCGCAGGCGGGGAGAGGCGAAGAAACCCTACTCCCGCCTGCCGTAATTCGGCGCCAGCAACCGGTTGCGGATCAAATAGCTCATCGTGCGCGTCCAGGCTTCATCCGTGTTGCCGCGCATGTCGGCGCTCGCCGCGGCGATCATGTTGCCGGTCTTCACGTCGCGCAGATAGATGTTGAGGTTGATGATCAGGTTCGAGACCTTCTGCACCATGCCGGTGATCTCGAGCTCGGCGCCCAGCTGTTCGGCGAGTTTGAGATCGCAGCCGCCGCAGGCCTGTAAGTTGGCGTGGCGGGCGGCATTCCTGACAGGCGCGATGTCGAGCACCTGGAACCTGCCGGAATCAGTCAATTCCTTGCGCAGCTGCTCGCTGATGCGCACGAGCCGCGCCTCTTCGGGCTTGGAGCCGTAAAACTCGCCCGGCAGGCTGGTGTCGATCAGCTCGAAATCGAACACGGCCAGCTTCGGCGGATCGGCGCGCGCGACCGAAGGCATCAACAGCAGAGCGGCGATCACCGTCAATGCTCGCATGATCGTGATTCCCAGCCTCACCTGCGCGGGGGCGAAATGCGGGGTTGCATGCCCTGACAAATTGGTCATGCTTGAAGCAGAGACAATTCTCCACCTGCGGTCAAGCGGGGGGATCGTTCGGAGGAAACATGATCCGATGGTTGGCCGGTCTGATCGGCTTTGGTCTTGCTGCGACGAGCGCGTTCGCGGCGGAGCCTGCCCTGATCGGCGTCGGCTATCTCGGCCTCGCTGCGACCCGATCGACGCTGTCGCTGGTCGATCTCCCTGCGGAGAATGACGGCGTCGCCGGCGCGCGCCTCGCGATCGAGGACAACAACACCACGGGTAAATTCCTCGGCCAGCGGTTCGCGCTGGAAGAGCGCCGCATCAGGGAGGGCGAGGACCCGGTGCAGGCCGCCACCGCGCTTGCGGAGAAGAACGGCTTCATCATCACCGACCTGCCGGCCGATGCGCTGCTGAAAGTCTCGGATGCCCTGCGCGAGCGCGGCACGCTGTTGTTCAATGCGGGCGCGATCGACGAGCGGCTGCGCGAGGCCGATTGCCGCGCCAACGTCATCCATACCGCGCCGACGCGCGCGATGCTGGCAGATGCGCTCGGGCAGTATCTGGTGTGGAAGAAGTGGTCACGCTGGCTGCTGGTGGTCGGCTCGCACGGCGAGGACAAGCTGTTCGCGGACGCGATTCGGCGCACCGCCGCGCGGTTCGGCGCCAAGATCGTGCAGGAGAAGACTTTCGAGGACAAGGGCGGCGCGCGCCGCACCGACAGCGGCGTGACGCTGATCCAGCGCCAGATGCCGGTGTTTACGCAAGGCGCGCCCGCCTATGACGTACTCGTCGCCGCCGACGAGAGCGAAGTGTTCGGCGCCTATCTGCCCTACCGCACCTGGGATCCCCGCCCCGTCGCAGGCTCGGCCGGCCTCGTGCCGCGTAGCTGGGACCCAGCGCAGGACCAGTGGGGCGCGATCCAGATGCAGAACCGCTTCATCAAGCTCAACTCGCGGCGCATGACCGCGCTCGACATGCAGGCCTGGACCGCGGCCCGCATGATCGGCGAAGCGACCTCGCGCACGAATTCCGGCGACGTCAAGAAGGTGACGGACTTCATCAAAAGCCCGGATTTCTCGGTCGCCGCCTTCAAGGGCACGCGGCTGACCTTGCGCGACTGGAATTGGCAGCTGCGCCAGCCGATCCTTCTGGTCGACGGCCGCATGGTGGTGTCGGTCTCGCCGCAGGAGGGATTTCTGCACCAGGTCTCCGAGCTCGACACGCTCGGCTATGATCGTCCGGAGAGCAAATGCAAGCTGAAGTGAGCGATTTGAGATGAGATCAAGCTGGCACCGTGACGATGCTGCGCCCCCTCCCCCGCTTGCGGGGGAGGGTTGGGGAGAGGGTGTCTCCACAAGCGATAGCCCCCAAGAGGAGAGAGCCCTCTCCCGCATCGCATCTTACGATGCGATGCGACCTCCCCCGCAAGCGGGGGAGGTGAAGACAGCCCGCGGACAGATGTCGCGCATCCTCGCAACGCCGTTGCTGGTCGCCCTCGTACTGGCGGCAGCGCCCGCGCATGCCTTCATTGCCTATGTCTCGAACGAGAAGAGTAATACGGTGACGGTGATCGACACCGACAGCTGGACCGTGACCAAGACCATCAAGGTCGGCCAGCGCCCGCGCGGTATCGATTTCACACGCGACGGCAAGTTCGTGATGGTCGCTGTCGGCGACGACGACACCATCCAGATGATCGACGCCAAGACGCAGAGCGTCGTGGACAGCCTGCCCTCTGGCCCCGACCCGGAATTGTTCGCCCAGGATGCGGCCGGCAAGATTCTCTATGTCGCCAACGAGAACGACAACACGGTGACCGTGATCGACCTAGAAAAGCGTGTCCGGCTCGGCGACATCCAGGTCGGCGTCGAGCCCGAGGGCATGACCATCAGTCCCGACGGCAAGACGCTGATCAATACGTCGGAAACGACCAACATGGCGCATTTCATCGACACGGCCTCGCGCCAGATCGTCGCCAACGTGCTGGTCGATGCGCGGCCGCGCTTTGCCGAGTTCAAGCACGATTCGTCCGAAGTGTGGGTCTCCTCCGAGATCGGCGGCACCGTCTCGATCATCGATCCCGGGAAGCACGAAGTGATCGGCAAGGTCACGTTCGAGATTCCGGGCCTGCGGAAAGAGGCGATCCAGCCGGTCGGCATCGGCATGACCAAGGACGACAAGACCGCCTTCGTCGCGCTCGGACCGGCCAACCGCATCGCCATGGTCGATGTCGCCTCGCGCAAGGTGACGAAATACCTGCTGGTCGGGCAGCGGGTCTGGCACATGGCGTTCACGCCCGACGAAAAATATCTGCTCACCACCAACGGCGTCTCGAACGACGTCTCCGTCATCGACGTGGCCGCGCAGAAGGTGATCAAGACCATTCAGGTGGGCGAACTGCCCTGGGGCATCACGATCGCGCCATGACCAGCCCTGCTCCGATTCCCGGACCACAGGAGACGCCGAGGCCAGCAGCGGCCACGGCGCCGGCGCTGTCGATCGACGGCGTCAGCCATGCCTATGGGCCACGCAGGGCGTTGATCGACGTCTCCTTCAATGTGCAGCCGGCAAGCTTTACCGCCCTGCTCGGTCTCAACGGCGCCGGTAAGAGCACGCTGTTCTCGCTCATCACGCGCCTGTTCGGCATCCAGTCCGGCCGCGTCGGGATCTTCGGTCATGACATCAGCAAGAGCCCCGGCGAGGCGCTGCGGCTGCTAGGCGTCGTGTTCCAGCCGCGCACGCTCGACCTCGACCTGTCGCTGACGCAGAACCTGCTCTATCACGCCGCACTCCACGGCATCGGCCGGAGCGACGCCGCAGCGCGCAGCGCCGAGCTGCTCGGCCGCATCGGGCTCGAAGAGCGCGCCGGCAGCAAGGTGCGCGATCTCTCCGGCGGACAGATGCGGCGCCTGGAGATCGCCCGTGCGCTGCTGCACCGGCCGCGGCTATTGTTGCTCGACGAGCCGACGGTCGGCCTCGATGTCAAGGCGCGCGCCGACATCATCGGCCAGGTTCGCCAGCTCGTCACGGAACAAGGCATCGGCGTGCTCTGGGCCACGCATCTGTTCGACGAGATCATGCCCAGCGACGACCTCGTGGTGCTGCACCAGGGCAAGGTGCTGGCGCGGGGGCCGATGAGCCGCGTCGTCACCGAGGCCGGCGCCCAGGACGTCAACACCGCCTTCATGCGCCTGACCGGCGCGCAAACCATGCCGGGAGGCGGCGCATGAGCAGCATCACCGCGCGCGAGGCCCCACGCGGCTTCTCATTTGCCGAGTACATGACCTGCCTCACCGGCATCGTCTGGCGCGAGGGCCTGCGCTTCCTGCATCAGCGCGAGCGCTTCGTCTCCGCGCTGGTGCGGCCGCTGGTGTGGCTGTTCATCTTCGCCGCCGGCTTCCGCCAGGTGCTCGGCATCTCCATCATCCCGCCCTACGAGACCTACATCCTCTACGAGGTCTATATCGCGCCCGGGCTGATGGCGATGATCCAGCTCTTCAACGGCATGCAATCCTCGCTGTCGATGGTCTATGACCGCGAAATGGGCAACATGCGCACGCTGCTGGTGAGCCCGCTGCCGCGCGGCTTCCTGCTGTTCTGCAAGCTGCTGGCGGGGACCGCGGTGTCGCTGCTCCAGGTCTATGCGTTCCTTCTGATCGCCTGGTTCTGGGACATCACCCCGCCGTCATCGGGCTACCTCACCGTGCTGCCGGCGCTGATCCTGTCCGGGCTGATGCTGGGCTCGCTCGGCATGCTGATCTCCTCCGGCATCAAGCAGCTGGAAAACTTCGCCGGGGTCATGAACTTCGTCATTTTCCCGATGTTCTTCGCCTCCTCCGCGCTCTATCCGCTCTGGCGGGTGCAGGAGGGCAGTCCCTATCTGTACTATCTCTGCGAGGCCAATCCGTTCACCCATGCGGTCGAGCTGATACGTTTTGCACTCTACGGGCAAATCAACTGGATCTCGCTGGCCGTGGTCGCGGCTTGCACAATCGTCTTCATGATCGGCGCAATTCTGGCCTATGATCCCTCGCGTGGACTGGCGCGACGGGGGCCCGCAGGAGGCGAAGGATGAAGGTTCTGGCGATGGCTGCTCTGGCGCTCGCGCTGGCGGGCACGGCCGCCCGCGCCGCCGATCCGCGCTACCCCAACTGGCCGTGCACGCAGGCCAAGGTGCCGGAGATCTCGCTCGCCGCCGTCTGGGCCGGCCCCGCGCTCGACGACGCCGAGACCAGGTGGAAGAACGACACGAAAATCACCGCGCTGGTCGCAAGACTGTCGGCGCGCAAGACGCCGATGGACGAGGCCGAGAAGTTGGTGAAGGACTTCCTGGCTGCCTCTTCCGCCGACAAGAGCACCAACGCAAAGCTGCTGTTCGCCGGCCTGTTCGAGACGCTCAACGCCCAGCGTTCGCAGGTCATGAACGGGCTCGAACGCGTCAGCCGCAAGCAGCGCGAGGCCGCCGACAAGATCCGTGAGGAGACAATTCAGCTCCAGGCGCTTCAGAGCGCCACGCCGCGTGACGAGGCCAAGGTCGAGGCGCTCGGCAACGAGCTGATCTGGAAGACCCGCATCTTCGAGGACCGCAACAAAGTCGTGCGGTTCGTCTGCGAGGTTCCAACCACGATCGACCAGCGCCTGTTCGCGCTCGGCCGCGTGATTCAGCAGGAGATGGAATAGCGTCAGCTTCCTGACGGCGTCGGAAGTTCCCGCGATAGCGACACCATCGTTAACCTTTGCCCCGGCTATCCGCCGGAACCAAATCGATCTAGGATGGCTTGTCGAAGTGAACTCCAGGATGTCGGGAGGCCTCGATGGGAACCACCAAATTGATCTGGGCGGGTGCTGCGGCCCTCAGCCTGCTCGCAACCAGCGCTCTTGCTGACGACATGACCGGCATGGTGATGCGGATCGATCGGCTCAACGGCACGATCTCGATCCAGCAGACGCAGAAGGGCACGGTCGGCGCCAGCACCGGAAGTGCCGGCGCACTCCAGGAGTTCAAGGCCAAGGACGCCGCGATGCTGGACGCCGTTCATGCCGGGGACAGGGTGAATTATTCTGCAACTGAGACGAACGGCACCGGCACTCTGACGAAGTTGCAGAAGCAGTAGCGCCTGCTTCGCCTCGCTTGCGGGGGCGAGGCAGCAGACCCTGCGTTCACGCGACTATTGCTCCGGCCGCGGTTCCGGCTGCGCCTCTTCCGTCGGAAGCCTGGCGCGCTCCCAGCCGTCGGTGCCGTCGGGGTACCAGGCGATGTTGGAATAGCCATAGGCCAGCGCGCGCTTGGCGGCGTTCCAGGACATCCAGCAATCGGCCAGGCAGTAGATCACCAGCAGCGCGGCCTTGTCGCCGCCCGAGACACGAGCAAGCCCGCGCTGGAAATAGTCATCCATCGCCGGCGGCAAAGATCCGTAGCCGGTATCCGGCAGCCAGACGCTGCCCGGAATGTTCCTGCGCGGCGCATCGCGCCACACCGTGCCTTCCGGAAGGTTCTTCGGCTTCGGCGGGCGCGGCAGCACGTCGACGAACGCGCCGCTCTTCGCCCGCCAGATCGCCTCGGCTTCCGCCGTGGTGAGCACGCGCGCGCCGGCCAGCGTCGCCGGCACCGGCGCGCGATAATTGTCGGCGCGATAATTCTCGGGCTCGAACGGCTCCTGCTGCTGCGCCAGAGCCGGCGCCGCCAGCACGGCAGCGACGAGCGCAACGGCGGCAAGCCGCCTCATGGCGACTTCTTGGCCGTCTCCGCATTGAGCGGCCGATCGCTCTCGTCGAGCAGCGGTACGCCGAAGTCGAGCAGGATCTTGTTGATCTCGCCCTGGTTCTCCTGGATCAGCTTGTTGAGCTGTCGCTTCCAGTTCTGGTCGGCGGGACGCACGCCCATGCCGATGCGGTAGACCAGCTTCGGCCCTGTGGTCTCCTTCACCAGCGGCGTGACATGAAGCGCGCCGACCTTCTTCGCGTAGTAGCCGGCCATGGGACCCCACAGCACGCCGGCGTCGATCTTGCCGGCGGCGAGGTCGTCGATCATCGCCTGCGCCGAATTGTCGTAGCGCGTGTCGATCATCAGCGGATAGGGCTTCGCATCGCTCATCAGGCCGGCAATGGCCATGTTGGTCGCCGGCGGCGTTCCGGCGACGATGCCGACATGCTTGCCCTTCAGCTTCGGGTCCTCGAGCGTGTCGACGTCCTCGAGTCCGCTGCCGGTCTTGGCGACCAGCGCATAGGTCGTGCGGTAGTAGGGATTGGTGCCCTGCACGACGTCGTCGCCCTGCGGAAAGCCCATGATGACGTCGCAGCGATGCGCCCCCAGCGTCATCCGCACGAAGCCCGTGGCCTGCGGGAAGAAGACGTAGTCGAGCTTCTTCTTGAGCCTGTCTGCAAACAGCTCGGCCAGCTTGTTCTCGAACCCCTCGCCCTTTTCGTTCGAGAACGGCAGATTGCGTGGATCGGCACAGACGCGCAGCACGTTCGGGTCGACCAGCTCGAACGAGAGGTCGCCGCTGTCACTGGTCTGCGCGATGGCGACCTCGCCGAGCGCGCAGGACGCAATCACGACCCACAGTGAAAACAACCAGCGACGATGTCGTCCGGCCTTCGTCATCGCGCTTCCTCCTCGTTTTGTTTGAATGCTATCCATGCAACGCATGACGCGCCATGTTTTGCCAGACTTTGCTGGCTTTGCTTTGTTGCAGTGCAATGCAGCCAATCCTTTGAACTGAGGCGGAAAAGTGTCTCGCATCGCTCGAGTGATCGCAGCCTTGTCCCTGCTGGGGACAGCAACTCTAGCACGGGCTGGGGCGGCCGAATTGCCTGTGAGCGAAGTCGCGCCGGGAATCTTCGTACACTCCGGGGCCATTGCCCTGATGACCCGTGAGAACGAGGGCGACATTGCCAATGTCGGCTTCATCGTGGGCGATGATGCCGTGGCTGTCATCGACACTGGCGGCAGCTTGCGCGAAGGCGAGGCCCTGCTGGCGGCCGTGCGGGCCCGTACGCCCAAGCCGATCCGCTATGTCATCAACACCCACGGCCACCCCGACCATGTCTTCGGCAATGCGGCCTTCGGCGCCGCAGACACGACCTTCGTCGGCCACAGCAAGCTGCCCCAGGCGCTCGCGACGCGCGGGCCTCACTATCTCGACAATTTTCGCCGCATCATGGGCAGCGCGTTGATCGATCCCGTGAAGATCATTGCTCCAACCCTCCTGGTCTCAGACACGATGACGCTCGACCTCGGATCGCGTCGCCTGACCTTGCGCGCCTGGCGGGCCGGACATAGCGACAACGACGTCACCGTGTACGACGAGACGACCAAGACCCTGTTTGCGGGCGACCTCGTCTTTCTCCGCCATATTCCGGTCATGGACGGCAGCATCCGCGGTTGGCTCGACACGATGAAGGAGTTGGAAGCCATTCCAGCGCAGCGCGTCGTTCCCGGTCACGGACCCGTGAGCGACTGGCCTGCTGCGTTGACCGATGAGCGGCGATACCTGTCAACGCTGCTGTCCGACGTTCGCGCGCTGAACATGAACGGCGAGCCGATTCGGGCCGCCGCCGACAAGGCGGCCGCAGAGGAGCGACCGCGCTGGGAGCTGTTCGGCGATTACAACGCCCGGAACGCGACTGCAGCATTCTCGGAAATTGAATGGGAGTAGCCGGCGCGCTAGGATACGCAAGAGTTCAGCTTCGCCGACTCCGGGGACGAGATCAGCTTCGCTGACTCGGAGGACGAGATCAGCCTCGCTGACTCGGAGGACCACGACCATGACGCGATGCACACGCCGCCTGCCCCTGATCGCCGCACTGCTCGGTCTCGCCTTTGCTGTGCCGGTGCAGGCCGAAGAAGCCTACGATCCCTGGCCGGGCCTGGTGCAGGACATCTTCAATGGCCGTCCGATGAATGACGGCGGTGCCGTCATCGGCATCGAGATGCCGTATCGCGCCGAGGACGCGGCGATCGTGCCGGTGACCCTGCGCAGCAAGCTGTCGCCCGCAGACAGCCGCCGGATCCGTTCGATCACGCTCGTGATCGACCGTAACCCGGCGCCGATGGCGGCGAAGTTCGAGCTCGGCGCCGATGCCAATGTCAGCGAGATCTCGACGCGAGTGCGCATCAACAATTACACCGACGTCCATGCGGTGGCCGAGCTCAGCGATGGCCAGCTCTATGTCTCGAAAGTCTATGTGAAGGCCTCCGGCGGCTGCTCGGCGCCGGCGGGAAAGAATGTCGAGGAAGCCAACAGCCGGCTCGGCAAGATGCGCTATCGGCAATTCGCGCGCGAGGAGGCGCCGGCGAGCCGCGTCCGCGAAGCGCAGATCATGATCGGCCATCCCAACAATTCCGGTCTGCAGATGGACCAGGTCACGCAGCTCTATATTCCCGCCTTCTTCATCAACCAGTTGAAGCTGACGCAGGACGACAGCCCCGTGCTGTCGATGGAAGGCGGCATCTCGATCTCGGAAGATCCCAACCTGCGCTTCACCTATGTCTCCAACGGCGCCAAGCGTTTCCGTGCGGAAGCCAGGGACACCGAGGGACACGTGTTCCGCAACGAGTGGGATGTCGAGAAGCCGGGGACGTAAGTCCCTCACCCGTCATGGCCGGGCTTGTCCCGGCCATCCACGTACTTCGCGCCTCACCACAAGAACGTGGATGCCCGGGACAAGCCCGGCCATGACGAATGCGGTTGGTTGCTGCACCGTCAAAAGCACCGCACCTCGGCTTCCGCCTGCGCCCGCCGCAGATCGTTCACTGCCGTGTTGGCCTGCTCCGAGGTGCGGAACTGGACGCCGAGATTGCCGCGGACCTGCGACATGCTGAGCGCGGTCTCCGCGGTAACATAGCGCTCATAGGGGACGATCGAGGCCACCACGTCGATCGAGCAGGAACATTGCTCGATCGACTGCCGGCCCTCGCCATTGGCCTTCATGCAGCCATAGACGTACTCCGCGCGCGCCGACGTGGGATAATCGTTGGCGTCCTCGGCCCGCGCCACGCATGCCGTTGCCGCCAGCACCGTCAATGCGGCGACAATCGGTCGTAGCTGTCCGGCCAGTTTCATGCGCATCCTCCCGCTGGTTGCGATCAAAGCTATGCTATGCGTATTGTCCTGAAAAGCACTCTGTCAGAGGAAACGGCTCACAAGGTGATGAGAGCACTTGGCCTGATAAGGGCACTTGGTCGACCATTGGCGCTCGCGACGACGCTGGCGCTGACGCTGGCCGCACCCGGCCGCGCCGCGGAGACGATCCGCCTTGCGGTGCAGAAAACCGGAACATTCTCCTGGGAGCTGGCCGCGATCCGCGCGAGCGGGCTCGACAAGGAAGCGGGCCTCGCGCTGGAGGTCACCGAGCTCGCAAGCACCGAGGCCGGCAAGATCGCGATGCGCGCAGGCAGCGCCGACATCATCCTGTCGGACTGGCTGTGGGTGTCGCGCGAGCGCGCGCTCGGTGCCAAGCTCACCTTCTATCCCTACTCCAGTGCGCTCGGCGCGGTGATGGTGCCGTCCTCGTCGCCGATCAAGTTGCTTGCCGACTTGAAGGGCCGCAAGCTCGCCGTCGCGGGCGGGGCGATCGACAAGAGCTGGCTGCTGCTGCAGGCGCGCATGAAGCAGGATGGCATCGACCTGAAGTCGGAGGCGACCATCGTCTATGGCGCCCCGCCCCTGATCGCCGCCAAGGCGCTCGACGGCGAGATGGAGGCGAGCCTCAACTTCTGGAATTTCTGTGCCCAGCTCGAAGCCAAGGGTTTTAGGCGCCTCGCCGGCATCGAAGACATTTTACCGAAGCTGGGCGCCAAGGGCGCCGTCTCCGCAGTCGGTTACGTCTTTGACGAGAATTGGGCCGCGAGCCATCGCGACGCCGTGGCGCGCTTCATCGCCATGACCCGCAAGGCCAAGCAATTACTGGTCACCTCGGATGCGGCCTGGGACAAGATCGCGCCGCTGACCGGCACGAGCGATGTCACCCTGCTCAAGACCTATCGCGAGCGCTATCGCGACGGTATTCCGCACCGGAGCATCGCTGAGGAGGAACAGGACGCGCGCGTGCTGTACCGCGTGCTGGCCGAGATCGGTGGCCGCGACCTCGTCGGCCCCGCGGCCGAGCTCGATCCCGGCACGTTCTACCACGCCGTGCCTGGAGACTGAGGTGCTGCGTCTTCTGTCGTTCGCCCTGTTCCTCGTGTCCTGGTGGATTGCCGCGCTGTTCGTCGGCGGCGCGAAGCTGCCGTCCCCGCCGGCCGTGCTCGAGGTGATGATTGCGGAAGCCTCGTCCGGCGCGCTGTTCCTGCATCTCGGCGCCACGCTGGCGCGCGTCGCGCTCGCCTTCGTGCTGGCGATGTCACTCGGCAGCGCCATCGGCTACCTGATGGGACGGGTCAGGCTCGCCGACCGGCTCGGCGACCCCTGGCTGATCCTGCTGCTCAACCTGCCCGCGCTGGTCGTGATCGTGCTGGCCTATATCTGGGCCGGCCTGACCGAGACTGCCGCGATCGCGGCGATCGCCATCAACAAGCTGCCGACCGCCGTCGTCACCTTGCGCGAGGGCACCCGCGCGCTCGACCGCTCGCTCGACGAGATGGCAAGCGTGTTCGCGATGCCGCGCTGGCGCGCATTCCGCCATGTCGTGCTGCCGCAGCTTGCGCCCTATATCGCGGCCGCCGCCCGCTCCGGACTGTCGCTGGTGTGGAAGATCGTGCTGGTCGCCGAACTGCTCGGACGTCCGAACGGGGTCGGTTTCGAGATCGGCGTCGCCTTCCAGCTGTTCGACACGCCGCGGCTGCTGGCCTATTCGCTGACATTCGCCGCGGTCGTGCTCGTGATCGAAACCTTGCTGGTGCAGCCGTTCGAAGCCCGCACAACACGGTGGCGGCCCCGTGCGGCTTGAGGTCGACATCACGGGCAAGACGTTCACGAGTGCCGCGGGCGGGACCCACGAGGTGCTCGCGCCGCTCAAGTTCGCGCTCTGCCCCGGCGAGGTCGGCGTACTCATCGGTCCGTCAGGCTGCGGCAAGAGCACGATGCTGCGCATCATCCTCGGGCTCGATGGCGATTTCAGGGGCCATATCGCGCGGCCGCCGCAGGCGCGGATCGGAATGGTGTTCCAGGAGCCCCGGCTGCTGCCGTGGCGTTCCGTCGAGCAGAATGTGCGGCTGGCTGCCCCTGATGTGACCGAGCCGAAGCTGTCGGAGCTATTCCGGATCCTGGAGCTGGAAGCGCATCGCAGCCACTTTCCCGGCGAATTGTCGCTCGGCCTTGCCCGGCGCGTCGCGCTCGCCCGCGCTTTCGCGGTGGAGCCTGACCTCCTGGTGCTCGACGAACCCCTCGCCTCGCTCGACGACGCTCTCGCCGGCCGCTTGCGCGACGAGATCGCAATGCTGGTGGCGCGGCGTCCGGTGATGACGCTGCTCGTGACCCATAGTCTCGACGATGCGATCCGGCTCGGCGACCGTCTGTTCTTCTTGTCGCCGCGTCCCGCACGGATCGTGCAGGAGCTTCCGATCGCCATCCCGCGCGCCGCGCGCAGCGAAGCCGAGATTGCGGCGATCAGGACCGAGCTTGCACGGCGCATCCAGGCGGAACAAGGCGACGTTCACGCCGGGCGGGATGTCTCATAGGCAACCGCACGAGGCCCGTGCTAAATTGGGCCGCAGCGGAGTCTGCTGATGAAGCGAAGGATCGCCCTGACGGCACTTGGCCTTGCTCTGCTCGCGACGACGACGCGCGCGCAGGACATGATGCACGATCTCGATCTGACGTCACCCGCCATGGTCTCCGCCGAGATGAGCCGGCAGGAGGTCGAGGCCGCGCTGGCCAAAGCGAGCGCCAGCGCACCCGCCGATTTGACCGGCAAGCGGTTATCGGGGCTCGATCTCAGTGGTCTCGACCTCGCCAACGCAATTCTCCGTACGGCACGGCTCAACAAGACGAAACTCGCCGGTGCCCGGCTCGATGGGGCGATCCTCGATCAGGCGTGGCTGCTGGAGGCAGATCTCACGGGCGCGAGTCTGAAGGGCGCCAATTTGTTCGCGTCACAGATGGCACGTGCTCGCCTCGACGGCGCCGATCTGACTGGTGCGCGCATCACGGCCGATCTCACCGGCGCGAGCATGGTCGGCACGTCGATCGCGGATGCGCATCTCGGTGCCGACATGCGCAACCAGTCGATGGGGCTGATGCGCGCGGTGCTGAGATCCGCCAATATGGAACGGCTGAACGCGCGCAACGCCGATTTGTCACGCGTCGACCTTGAATTCGCGGTCCTCAGGGGCGCCGACCTGAGCGGTGCATCGCTGAAAAACGCCCAACTCGGCGGAGCCGATCTGACCGGCGCCATCGTCATCGACGCCGATTTCGACGGCGCCGATCTCGCCTCGGCGAAGCTGATCGCGCCGATCGGCCTTGACCGCGCCAAAAATTTCGACAAGGCAAAGAACCGCGAACGCCTGATCAGGGAATGACGGCGCGCCTGTAGGAGGACTACTTGATGCGTTGGGTACTGGCATTGATCGCGTTGTCGACGCTTGCCGGCGACGCCGCCGCGCAGACCAAGGGCAAGGGCGTAAGGCTCTGGAACCTGACGACGGAGACGATCTCCGGTTTCCAGCTCGCGCCGGCCGGCAAGACCGACTGGGGTCCGAACCAGTGCTTAAACGACAAGGACAAGGAGGTCGATCACGACGAGCGGCTGCGCATCACCGGCGTCGAGCCCGGCCGCTACGATGCCAAGGTCGGCTATCCCAACGGACGCCAATGTGTGGTCCGCGACATCGAGATCAGGGCCGACGCAGTGTTCTCGATCGCCGACAAGGATTTGAAGGACTGCACCAAATAGCTACCCCTCATGGTGAGGAGCGCGAAGCGCGTCTCGAACCATGAAGGCCCGGCTGATGCAGCGCGGCCTCGATCCTTCGAGACGCCGCTGCGCGGCTCTCCAGGATGAGGGGCTACTGCCCGTGACTCGGCCCGATCAACGCCCGCGGCTCACGCCTTATCGTTCGGGTGCGGATATTCGCAGCGCCACCGCACCGCCTGCCATTTCGGATGCTCACCGACCCATTGCGCGATATAGGGCGGCGCGGCCATCGCGCATTGCCGCGGCGACCCACCATAGCTGAACATCAGATGCTGCTCCTCGCAGGTCGCCGGAGAGAGTACCGCACACACAGTCACCACCAGGTCAATCGGGCTCATGCCGGGATCCTCTCGCAAGGGCGATCAAGATTAGCACAAAGAGCTACGCTCGATGGAGAGGTAAGTTTCAATTTGGCGGGGGGAATGAGCTGGAACTGGCTCAGTCAGTTCGCTGCTGGCGAAACGCAAAACGCCGCCACATCGGCATGGCCGGGGTTTGTCCCGGGCATGACGCCCTCCTTCTAGAAGTTCACCCCGAACACCATCCGGGCCTGGTGGCGTTCGAAATTGACGAGGTCGAGATTTCCGCCCGATCCGGCCGGACGGCCCCAGGCCTGCGTGCTCCAGCTCAAGGTCAGCCGTGAGCGCTCGGACAATTGGAAATAAGCGGTCGGGCCGACGAACAGGGCCTGGCCCGAAAGCTCGCCAGGGCCGATCCCCTCATATTGCCGGAAGTAGCGCAGCTCCCCGCCGAGCAGCACGTTGGACCGCACGCGCACCAGGCCGGCCAACGCCGCCCCGATCGTCGAGCTCTTCTCGGACACGCCCGCCACCTCGAAGCGCGCCCATTCCGGTTGATAGATCAGGTTGAGAGCGCCGATGGCGAAGTTCGGAATGAGTTCGCGGTCGAACGCGAGCGTGAATTCGGTGCCGTACATCCGCCCCTTCGCGCCGCTGGTCTCGTCGATGCGGTCGCCATGGAGCTCGGCGGCGATGGTGAGGCCGAACGGCGCACGCGCGCGGTCGAGCAGGCGGTAGCGCAGATCGAGCGAGGCGCCTTGGAAATTGAACTGGCGGCGGTCGTCGATATCGGGGACGCCGGTGATGTCGTGCAAGCTCGCGGTGCCGCCGACCTCGACGCGGAAGTTCGGCAGAGGCACGACCTCGATCTCGAATTCGTTCTCGAGGGCGCGATATCTGCCGCCGCCCTTGCCGAAGCGTCCCGTGGTCTGGCTCTGGAATTCGCGCTCGCCGGGATTGCCGACATCGGTGCCGATCAGGAAGCCGAAGATGTGCTCGGTATCGAAGCCATCCTCGGCATGCACATGCGCCGGTGTCAGCGCAACCGCGCAGGCAGCAATAGTCCAGAAGCTGTTGGCTTTCGCGCGCATTCCCGACACTACCACGGCTTCGACGGCGTTTGCCATCGAAGCCGCGGCAGGTCGTCAGTCTTACTTGCGCGAAGCGCAGGCGTACATGTTGATTTCCATGCCAACCGGCACTTCCACGATCTTCGGAGCTTTCCAAGCCATTCGGGGTCTCCCCAAGGTATTGAGCGCGACATCGCGCGGCGCAAAACCTAGGGCTGCCTCAGATGCAGTTCAAGCCTCGATTCGCCTGCCGAGCGCGTCTGTGTCGATTCTTCGCGGCTGCATTTCTCTCTCGGACAAAGGCAGTTCTCTCTTGGTCAAGCACGACCTGCGGAGACGCTGGCTGTGCGACGCACCGCGCGTCGAATCGACACGAACGACACCGCGCCGTCAGCAGTCCTTGTCGGCCATTGCCGAGCCGCTCGGCTTGGCGCCTTCGGCCCGCTGAGCCGCCGTCGGCTCGCTTTGCATTTGCCGCTGCGCATCTTCGGACGACGCCGGCGTTTCGCCGCTGGCACGATTCATCGTGCTGGTCGGCGGATGCTGGCTGGAGTCGCCGGCCGAACCGGACGGGTGCGATTGCGCTGCGCCCACGGTGACCGGACCAGAGCCAGCATCCTTGTCGGTGCTGGCACTGCCCGTGTTGCACGGGCCGGCGACGGCGAGGCCGGCGCTCAGAGTCAGGATCGCGCAGGCGGCAAGAACGGAACGTTTCGTGTTCATCTGCATCTCCTCTTCTCCCGCCGCGCGGCCCCGGCGCCGGGCAGGATATCGCGGAGAGAACAGACCGAGCTGCCCGATGTTCCGAGCGCCGGCTCGCAAAAAGCCGCCCTCGCGTTTGTTCCGATTGTCCCGTTCAGCGCAACAATCGCACAAGCGCACGGCCGGCACGCGAGTTCAGCTCCTTCACATCCAGCGTTCCATCCTTGTCGGGGTTGGCGGCATTGAAGCGCTGCTCGACCACGGACAGGTATTCGTCGAGCGTCAGTGTCCCGTCGCGGTCGGGATCGGCGGCGGCGAGCTCTTTCGCCGTCAACCGTCCGCGCAATTCGCGCGCATCGAGCGTGCCGTCGCGATCCGGATCGAGCTTTGCGAACAATCCGGCCGCCGCCTTCTTGACCTCGGCCAGATCGAGCGTGCCGTCGTTGTCGGTATCGAACAATTTGACCGCATTGCCGGAGGCCGGCCACGCCGGACCGGACAACAATGCAATCGAGAGCGCAAGTGCAACTGAGCGACGCGAAATCATCAAGACCTCCAGACAAAGAGCCCCGGTGCGGGCCGACCAGCAACGAGATAAATCCGCAAGCGGGTCTGGTTCAAGTCCGGAATTACAACTTGCGCGCGCCACAACTCACGAATCCCCGCGGCTCGGCCAGACCACCCTGGACCGGAGCTGCATTGCGGCGCGGAATTTCCCCAGCGTCTCCGCACAAATCGGCCGGTTTCCATGAGGTGACCGGCAATTGCATTCGCCGATATCGGCACGACACTTGCGACTTTCGTATTGACGCGTTTTTGTTTCCGACGGAGTGTTACTGCCGCAGCGTCAAAAGGCGCGCATATTGGGAGGAACGGATGAAACGCTTTGCGATGGCCGCGGGCCTCGTCATGCTTGCGTCGACGTGTGCAAGCGCACAGACCACCGAGCAACTGGTCAAGGGCGCGACCGACACATCGAATGTTCTCAATTACGGGATGGGCTACAATCTTCAGCGCTTCTCAACGCTGAACCAGATCAACAAGGACACGGTCAAAAATCTCGTCCCGATCTGGAATTACAGTTTCAATGACGATCGGAGTGAGGAATCCCAGCCCATCGTCTATCAGGGCGTCATCTACGTGACCTCGCACAATGCCACGATGGCCGTCGATGCCAAGACTGGCAAGCAGATCTGGAAGAGCAAGATCGAATATCCGGCGGAGACGCCGCGAATCGTCTGCTGCGGCATCATCAATCGCGGCGTCGCGATTCACGAGGGCAAGCTGTTCCGTACGACGCTCGATGCCCACGTGGTCGCCATCGACGCCAAGAACGGCAAGGAGCTGTGGCGGCAGAAGGCGGCCGACATCAAGGAAGGCTATTCGATGACGGTCGCCCCGCTGGTCGCCGACGGCGTCGTCATCACCGGCGTCTCCGGCGCCGAGTTCGGCACGCGCGGCTTCATCGACGGCTGGGACCCGGCGACGGGCAAGCATCTCTGGCGCACCCATTCGATTCCCTCGCCGGAGGAGCCCGGCGGCGACACCTGGAAGGGCGACACCTGGAAGCTCGGCGGCGGCTCGACCTGGATTACCGGGTCTTATGACGCCGAGCTGAACACGGTTTATTGGGGCATCGGCAATCCCGGACCGTTCAATTCGGCGGTGCGTCCCGGCGACAACCTCTACACCTGCTCCGTGCTGGCGATGGATCCCAAGACCGGCAAGATCAAGTGGCACTACCAGTTCTCGCCGAACAATCCGTTCGACTACGACGCCGTCGCCGAGATGGTCCTCGCCGACATGAACGTCGAGGGCAAGCCGGCCAAGGTGCTGATGAATGCCAACCGCAACGGCTTCTTCTACGTGCTCGACCGCACCAACGGCAAGCTGCTGGCGGCCAATCCTTACGTCAAGGTGAACTGGGCGACCGGCATCGACATGAAGACGGGCCGTCCGATCGAGACCGACGTCGCCAAGGATGCGCGCGAGGGCAAGAAGGTGACGGTCTATCCGTCGATCCTCGGCGGCAAGAACTGGGAGCCGATGTCGTTCAATCCGCAGACCGGCCTTGCCTACGCCAACACGCTCAACTTCGGCGGCAAGTACAAGGCCGAGCCCGTCACCTTCAAGCAGGGTGAATGGTATCTCGGCATGGACCTGACCGATCCCTGGGAGTTCGGGGACGGACCGCGCGGTCACCTCAAGGCCATCGACCCCATGACCGGGAAGTCGAAATGGGAAGCGCCGAGCGACATTCCGCGCTTCTCGGGCGTGCTGTCGACCGCGGGCGGCGTCGTGTTCTCGGGCGCCCTAACCGGCGAGTTCGAGGCCTTCGACGCCGACACCGGCAAGAAGCTCTGGCAGTTCCAGACCGGGTCCGGCATCGAGGGCCAGCCGGTGACCTGGCAGCAGGACGGCGTGCAATATGTCGCGGTGACCAGCGGCTACGGCGGCGTCTACTCGCTGTTCTCCGGCGACGAGCGGCTTGCCAAGGTGCCGCCCGGCGGCTCGCTGTGGGTCTTCGCGGTCAAGCAATAATCCACGGCATGATGCTGAGAGAAATGTTTCACAAGACGGCGGCGATCTTCGCCGCCGCCTTGGTGCTGACGGTCGCGCTTGCGGCGACCGTTCGTGCCGCCGACGAGCCGACCGGCAATCCCATGCAGGCGCAGATCGACCACGGCAAGTCGACCTATGCCGAGAAATGCTCGCACTGCCACGGCCCGAACCTGATGAACTCCGGCACCATCACGCCGGACCTGCGCGTCTTCCCCGACGACAAGGCGCGCTTCGTCACCACGGTCAAGAACGGCAAGAACAACAAGATGCCGCCCTGGGGCGACATTCTCAGCGACGACCAGATCGGCGATCTCTGGGCCTTCATCTCCAGCCGGAGAAAGCCATGAGGAGCCGGCATGTCGCCTGGAGCGTCGCTGCCCTTCTGTCGACGATGGCGTCGGTCGCGCTTGCGGCCGACGATCCCCTGAAGGTCTGTCTCGACGAGGACCGGCCGCCGCTCTCGATGCATCGCCGCGGCAAGCCGGATGCCGGCTTCGACGTGCTGCTGGCGCAGGCGGTGGCGGAGCGGCTCGGGCGGAAGCTGGCGATCCAGTGGTTCGAGAGCAAGCTGGACGAGGATGCGAGCCCGCAGCTCGAGGCCAACGCGCTGCTCTCGGATGGGCGCTGCTCGCTGGTCGGCGGCTACGCGCTGACGCAAGATTCGCTCGTCGTTCCCGGGATGAAGACGGCGCGCTTGCCGGACTTCGCCGGGGCCACGCGCGACGACCGGCGGCGCCGCGTTGCCCTCGGCGTGCTCGCGCCGAGCCTGCCTTACATCTATTCGCCGATGACGGTGGTGCTCGGGCCGAAGGCAAGCGGCCGCAAGATCGGCGACATCGGCGATCTCGCCGGGCTTCGCCTGGTCATCGAAAGTGGCTCGCTCGGCGACGCCATCCTGATGACCTTCGACAAGGGGCGGCTGATCGACAGCATCACCCATCTCGTCCCCGGCCGCGACGATCTCCTCGGCGCGCTGCAGCGGGGCGACCATGACGCAACGCTGATCGACGTTGCGCGCTTCGACGCCCATCGCGCCGCGCACCCCGACACGGCGCTCACGGCGTCCGGCTATTACTATCCGATCGGCGCCAATCGCGGCTATGTCGGGCTTGCCAGCGACGGCGCGCTGATCGAGGCCGTCAACAAGGCGCTGAGCGCCCTTGCGGCCGAAGGCAGGATCGCCGAATTCGGCAGGCAGGCCGGCCTCACCTATCTGCCGCCGCGCGAGCCCGCCATTCTGGGCGACGTCTGGACCAAGATCATTCAGCGGTGACTGGAAAGGCCCGGGTCTGCCGGCAGCGCTGCGCTCCATCCGGGGCACGAACGCCGCACTCGCCATGTCTCACCCCTGTAAGTCCCACCCCTGTCCGACGGAATGCGCCAATCTGTCTCGCCTGACGCCCATGGCAGCGCCGGCCGGGTGCAGTACCCTGCCCGGAATCGGGAGAGAATCATGTCCAAGAAGATCGATCGCCGCCACTTCATCGCCGCCGGAGCCGGCGCATTCGCGATGCCTTTCGTCTCGCGCAGCGCCTCGGCGCAAGCTGCATCACAAGGCGCCTGGCCAACGCGACAGATTCGCATGATTTGCAGCTATCCCGCCGGCGGGCAGACCGACCTGCTCGCGCGCGCCTACGGCGAATTCATCTCCAAGCAGGTCGGCAAGACCGTGGTCGTCGAGAACAAGCCCGGTGCTTCCGGCGCGATCGGCACGGCGGAGGTCGCCCGCGCCGAGCCCGACGGCCACACCATCCTGTGCTCGATCTCGACCACCTACATCATGAACCGGGTGGTGATGAAAAATCCCGGCTACGACATGGACAAGGATCTGACCCTCGTCAGCGTCATTCCGGGCGCCGGCCTGTTGCTGGTGGCCAACCCGAAGACCGGGGTCAAGACGCTGGAGGATTTCGTCGCCTTCGCGCGCAAGAGCGGCAAGGTGAATTTCGGCACCTACAGCGCGGGCTCGGCCCCGCACATGACGATCAACGAGCTCAACAAGCAGTACGGTCTCAACATCGAGCCGATCCACTACCGCGGCGAGGCCCCGATGTGGACCGGGATGCTCGAAGGCACGCTCGACGTCGCCATGGGAAGCTACACGGCTGCCCAGTCGGTCCTGCAAAGCGATCGCGGCACCGTGTTCGCGGTGCATTCGAAGAAGGTCGACGCGATCCCGACCATCAAGCCTCTCCCGGAGCAGGGCGCGACGTCGAAATTCTTCACCGTCAGCGGCTTTTCGGGTTGGGCCGTACCCAAGGCAACGCCGCAAGCCGTCGTCGACCGCCTGGCGGAGCTCTGCGTCGCGGCCAACAAGGATCCGAAAGTGAAGGAGGTTCTCGCGACCTTCGTGCTCGAGCCCGCCATCGGCTTCAAGGAGACCAACGAACTCTATCAACGCGAATTGCCGATCTGGATCGAGAGCGCGAAGTCCCTCGGCCTCGAGCCGGCCTGAGTCTCCGGGCCAGCGCCGGTCGCCCCTTCGCGGCCCGGCATTCGACCAAAGCCTAGTGCCGGACACGCATTTTGCCGCTATGATTGCCCGCCTCTGCGGACAACAAGGCCCGATCGCATGACACCGGATGCAGTCGCCGTCGCCGTTATGATCATCCTGCTCTTTCCGATGGGCTATTTCACGCTTGCCTCGCCCGCCTTCCTGCTGGTGAAGCTCGACATCCGGCCCGTCGCCCTGCTGCTGCGCGGAATGTTCAACGCCCATTTTCTGGTGATGCGCGTTGCCGGACTCATCGCGACGGTGGCTTTGCTGCTCGATGGTCGCCCGCTCGCCGCGATCGGCGTTGGCCTGCTTGCAGCTCTCGCGATCGGCGGGCGCCGCTGGTTCTTGCAGCGGATGGACGAACAGCTCAGCGCCAGCGAAGCTGGCGACACCAGTGCCGCGGCTCGGCTGCGCCGGCTGCATTGGAGCGGAATGCTCTGCAACGCCGTGCTGCTTGCCGCTCTGCTGGCCAGCATTCCCTACATTTCCGCGTCGGCGTGAGCGGCATTTGGTCGGTCGAGCGACGTGAGCGCCGCAGCGGCTTCGGCACCGTCTGATCTAAAGCATGATCCGGAAAAGTGCGCAGCGGTTTTCCGAAAAGATCATGCTTAAACAACAACCTAAAGCGCGATGACGATTCATCCTAATCGCATCGCGCTTTAGTGCTCGTTCGAGTTCGCCGCGCTTTGCTGCGCCTTGTGGATCGAGGACGGCACCACACCGAAATATTTCCGGAACACGCGGCTGAAATGCGATGAGCTGGAGAAGCCCCAGGAGAACGCGACGTCGGTGATGGTCTTGCCGGCGTGAGCCTCGAGCTCCTGGCGGCAGTTCTGCAACCGCGCCTGCCAGATGTAGTCGCTCACCGTGGTGCCGCGCTCCGAGAACAGCATGTGCAGATAGCGCTTGGAGCAGCCGAGCTCGGCGGAGATCTGGTCGATGCACAGATCCGGATCGCGCAGATGCTCGCGGATGAAGAACTGCGCGCGCACATACATCGCTTCGGGCCCGACCCGGTCGAACATCGTGTCGGCTTCGCGCAGCGGCAGCAGCAGCAGGTCGATCAGCGAATCGGCGACGCCGACCGCGCTGTTCGCCGACAGCTTGGCCGCTTCGTCGAAGGTCGCATGGACGAAATCGTGGGCGATCCGCCCCGTGCCCGTCTTCGCCGACAGCTTGCAGGCGGGCATCCGCTGCGAGGGGAAGCCGCGGTCGCGCAGCAGCGCCTTCGGCACGATCACCACGTCGTGACGCGTGAAGGCCGGGCTGATGATCGAATGCGGGCAGGAGACGTCATAGGCGATGATGTCTCCTGGGTTGATCTCGATGTGGCGGCCTTCCTGTTCGAAATAAGACACGCCGTAGGTCTGGAAGTGAATCTTGATGTAGGGGTGCTCATTGGCCTTGGCGCGCGCCAGCGTGTGCGCGATGCGATGCTGGCTCACCTCAATCTGGCAGAGCTTCAGGCGCGAGACGCTAGTGTAGTCGATGCGGCCTTCGAGCGAGGACGCTTCCAGCGGATCGACATCGAAATGCCCGCACAGGCTCGTCAGCCCGTCGATCCAGCTCTGGATCTGGCGCTTCGGCGTCATACCGGTCGTCGAGAGCGTGTGAATGGTGTCGGACATCAATCCAGCCACTGTTTTGATCCGGAGATTCGACGCGAATCGCGACCAGCGCTTGCTGAAGCCCTCAGCCGTGATTGCGTGACGTTTACCTCGAATTTGAGCGGTCTGTTGGCACGAGCGCCATCGTTCCATTGCCACCCTTGAAAGTTAATCCTCCGCCTTAGTTGCAGCGCCGTCAAGGGGAACCTGAGCGTCGAGAGCGCCCTCCAAGCCGCGCGGAAGCCGCTGAATTCGCTACTGCAAAATCAAATTCTTTTCCTCCGTGCGCTGTCGAGCAAACCGGCTTCTCTCTTGGGCAAGTTTCCCGATGACGAAGTCGTTAGGGATTGCGGCAGGAACAACAAGAACGGGCCGCTCCTGCACGTGGACCCGTGGCTCTCATCAGGAGGAGGAAACAGCACAGCATCGTTTCTGGTCCCAATCGTGACCGCCCTGCACGAGCAGACGCCGGACGAGAAGCCCGGTGAATCGATATTGCTTCGGAAACAATAAACGAGACCAACGGAGGAATGACTATGCGCAAGGTGCTACTGGCGACCTTTCTTGGCTCAGCGGCGGCTCTCGCCGTCGGGAGCGCGTCCGCCAATGACGAGCTGATCAAGATGTCGCAGAACCCGAAAGACTGGGTGATGCCGGCCGGCGATTACGCCAATTCCCGCTATTCCAAGCTCAACCAGATCAACGCCCAGAACGTAGGCAAGCTCCAGGTAGCCTGGACCTTCTCGACCGGCGTGCTGCGCGGCCACGAAGGCGGCCCGCTGATCATCGGCAACATGATGTACGTCCACACCCCGTTCCCGAACAAGGTCTACGCCATTGACCTTTCGCAGGAGAACAAGATCGTCTGGAAGTACGAGCCGAAGCAGGATCCGAACGTCATCCCCGTGATGTGCTGCGACACGGTTAACCGCGGCCTGGCCTACGGCGACGGCAAGATCTTCCTGCATCAGGCCGACACCACCCTCGTCGCGCTCGATGTCAAGACGGGTCAGGTGGCGTGGACCGCCAAGAACGGCGATCCCGGCAAGGGCGAGACCGGCACATCGGCACCGTTGGTCGTGAAAGACAAGGTGCTGGTCGGCATCTCCGGCGGCGAATTCGGCGTACAGGCCCACCTGACCGCCTACGACATCAAGACCGGCAAGCTGGCATGGCGCGGATATTCGGAAGGACCGGACGACCAAATTCTGGTCGATGCCGAGAAGACCACCGCGCTCGGCAAGCCGGTCGGCAAGGACTCGAGCCTCAAGACCTGGCAAGGCGATCAGTGGAAGATCGGCGGCGGCGCCACCTGGGGCTGGATCTCCTACGATCCCGAGCTGAACCTGATCTATTACGGTTCGGGCAATCCCTCGACCTGGAACCCGAAGCAGCGTCCCGGCGACAACAAATGGTCGATGACGGTCTGGGCGCGCAATCCGGACACCGGCCTCGCCAAGTGGGTCTACCAGATGACGCCTCATGACGAATGGGACTATGACGGCGTCAACGAGATGATCCTCTCGGATCAGTCGATCAACGGCCAGCCGCGCAAGCTGCTGACGCATTTCGACCGCAACGGCCTCGCCTACACCATGGACCGCGCCACCGGCGAACTGCTGGTCGCCGAAAAGTACGATCCGAAGGTGAACTGGACCTCCGGCGTCGACATGGACAAGAACTCGCCGACCTACGGCCGTCCGAAGGTGGTCACCCAGTATTCGACGGAAGCGGGCGGAGAGGACAAGAACACGAAGGGCATCTGCCCGGCCGCGCTCGGCACCAAGGACGAGCAGCCGGCAGCCTACTCGCCCGACACGCAGCTGTTCTACGTTCCGACCAACCACGTCTGCATGGACTACGAGCCGTTCAAGGTGAGCTACACCGCGGGCCAGCCCTATGTGGGTGCGACGCTCTCGATGTATCCGCCTCCGGGTGAAACCCACATGGGCAACTTCATCGCCTGGGACGGCAAGACCGGCAAGATCGTCTGGTCGAACAAGGAGCAATTCTCGGTCTGGTCGGGTGCGCTCGCAACCGCCGGCGGCGTGGTGTTCTACGGCACGCTCGAAGGCTACCTGAAGGCGGTCGACGCCAAGACCGGCAAGGAGCTCTACAAGTTCAAGACTCCCTCCGGCATCATCGGCAACGTCACCACCTATGAGAACGGCGGCAAGCAGTACGTCGCAGTGCTCTCCGGCGTCGGCGGCTGGGCCGGCATCGGCCTGGCAGCAGGTCTGACCGATCCGACCGCCGGTCTCGGCGCAGTCGGCGGCTACGCGGCCCTCAGCAATTACACGGCACTCGGCGGCACGCTGACCGTGTTCTCGCTGCCGAACTAGGCCCATCAGCATCGCTCCGGCGCGTGGATCAGCTCCACGCGCCGGCTCGTCTCCCCCGGGCTTCTTCGAGGACAAATCTCTTGCGTAAAATCTGCTCTGTCATTGCTGCGATGATCTTGGTTGCGTCCGGAGGAATTGCGGTCGCGGACGGTCCGGTCGATCCGGCCGCCGTGAAGAAGGAAGACGACGGAAAGTGGCTCGATAAAGAGGGAACACCGACCTACAAGATTGCGGCCGACGGCACCGTGGACTGGTTCACCTATTCCGGATACCGCCGCTATCACTCCGACTGCCACGTCTGCCATGGACCTGACGGCATGGGCTCCACCTACGCGCCGGCGCTCAAGGATTCCGTCAAGACGATGAGTTACGGCGACTTCCTCGGCGTGGTCGCCTCCGGTCGCAAGAACATCTCGACCGCACAGGAGAACGTCATGCCGGCCTTCGGCGACAATCCGAACGTCGCCTGCTACATGGACGACCTCTACGTCTATCTCCGCGCCCGCTCCACCGAGGCATGGGGCCGGCAGCGTCCCGCCAAGAAGGAGGAGAAGACAGAGGCCTACACCAAGGCGGAAGACGCCTGCATGGGCAAGAAGTGAACGCTACGAGGACTGCCAAGACGACTTACTGGCGTCTTATGAGAATTTGAGGAGCTACCGATGAAGACACGCGCCGCCGTCGCTTTCGAAGCCAAGAAACCGCTCGAGATCGTCGAGGTCGACCTGGAAGGCCCGAAGACCGGCGAAGTCCTGGTCGAGATCAAGGCGACGGGCATCTGCCATACCGACGCCTATACGCTCGACGGCTTCGACAGCGAGGGAATCTTCCCGTCGATCCTGGGGCATGAGGGTGCGGGCATCATCCGCGAGATCGGCCCCGGCGTGACCTCGGTGAAGCCGGGCGACCACGTCATTCCGCTCTACACGCCGGAATGCCGGCAGTGCAAAAGCTGCCTCAGCCAGAAGACCAATCTCTGCACCGCGATTCGCGCGACGCAAGGCAAGGGCGTGATGCCCGACGGCACCAGCCGCTTTTCCTACAAGGGCAAGCCGGTCTACCACTACATGGGTTGCTCGACCTTCTCGAACTTCACCGTGCTGCCGGAGATCGCGGTCGCCAAGATCCGCGAGGACGCCCCCTTCGACAAGAGCTGCTACATCGGCTGCGGCGTCACCACCGGCGTCGGCGCCGTCGTCAACACCGCGAAGGTCACGCCGGGCTCCAACGTGGTGGTGTTCGGTCTCGGCGGCATCGGCCTCAACGTGATCCAGGGCGCCAAGATGGCCGGCGCCGACAAGATCATCGGCGTCGACATCAACGACGCCAAGGAAGATTGGGGCCGCAGGTTCGGCATGACCGAGTTCGTCAATCCCAAGAAGGTCACCGGCGACATCGTCCAGCATCTCGTCGGCCTCACCGACGGCGGCGCCGACTACACGTTCGATTGCACCGGCAACACCACGGTGATGCGCCAGGCGCTGGAAGCCTGCCATCGCGGCTGGGGCACCTCGATCATCATCGGTGTTGCCGAGTCCGGCAAGGAGATCGCCACCCGCCCGTTCCAGCTCGTCACCGGACGCAACTGGCGCGGCACGGCCTTCGGCGGTGCGCGCGGCCGCACCGACGTGCCAAAGATCGTCGACTGGTACATGAACGGAAAGATCCAGATCGATCCGATGATCACCCACGTGCTCAAGCTCGAGGAGATCAACAAGGGCTTTGACCTCATGCACGAGGGCAAATCCATCCGTTCAGTCGTCGTGTTCTAGCCCGAAACCGTCACCCCAAGGAGGATCGACCCATGACTGTTGCACTCCACCCCTCGATCGACAACGGCCTCAAACAGGGCAGCGGCAGCTTTGCCGGCGGCACGCTCGTCTGCAAATGCAAGGACCATCCGGTCAAGGTCGGCATCAAGGGCGACGTCGCCCACAATCATGCCTGCGGCTGCACCAAGTGCTGGAAGCCGCAAGGCGCGACGTTCTCCGTCGTCGCCGTGGTGCCGCGCCAGAACGTCACCGTGCTCGAGAACGGCGACAAGCTCCAGATCGTCGACCCCTCCGCAGTGATCCAGCGCCACGCGTGCAAGGCCTGCGGCACCCACATGTACGGCCGCATCGAGAACAAGGGCCATCCGTTCTACGGTCTCGATTTCATCCATCCCGAGCTGTTCCAGGAGCAGGGCTCGCAGGCGCCGCAATTCGCCGCCTTCGTCTCCTCCGTGATCGAATCGGGCGTGAAGCCGGAGCAGATGGCGGGCATTCGTGCGCGGTTGAAGGAAATCGGGCTCGAGCCCTATGATTGCCTGTCACCGGCGCTGATGGACGCGATCGCAACCCACGTCGCCAAAGCCAAAGCGGCCTGAGCAAGGCCGCCAAAGCATGATCCGGAAAAGTGCGCAGCGGTTTTCCGAAAAGATCATGCTTAAACAACAACCTAAAGCGCGATGACCATTCATCCTAATCGCATCGCGCTTTAGACGTTCGCCGAACCCCGTCCGCTCGATGGCCCCGGCCAGGGCGAGCGAATCGGACGGGCTCGCGCCCCGCGGCGATGCCGCCGCCTCTGCAACTCACGGGTCTACGAGGGTGATGAGCTCCCTCAGTCCTGGTCTCTGAATGACTGCGCAGCGCCGCCGACCTCCGTCTTGAAGTCCCGGCGCTTGCGTTTCTCCCTCCCTCGACTGAGGCATCCTGCTTCGTCCGTGCAGTCTTGCTGGCGGACGAAGCCTTTTTCGTCGCGGTCCCGCTTGCGAACGCGACGTGCACGCGGCGCGCTGATGCGCCCTGCTTTTGACAAATCATCGATGCAATCTTTTCCCGGTGAGAACACCCGGCTGTGAATGCCGGGCGGGCGCGATCTTTGCTACGATCGCGCCGTCACGATGCCGCGCGAAATACAATCAATTAAGAACAAACGGGAGGTATCGAACACATCCGGACATCGAGATTCGTATTCCTGCCCCCTGCCGGGATCTGCCCGTGCGGGATCGTGGGCCGGGATGCGATGCGACTGGCATTGCGCCGACCGGGGTCGGCGAGTTTTGAATTTTGGCATGCTTACGAAGAGCGAGGGATGACCATGATCAAGGTGAAGATCAACGGACAGGAACTGAGCTGGGACGGCGACCCGGATCTCCCGCTACTCTGGTTCCTGCGTGACGAGGTTGGGCTGACCGGCACCAAATTCGGTTGCGGGCAGGCTCTGTGCGGCTCCTGCACCGTCATCGTCGACAAGGAAGCGGTGCGCGCCTGCATCACGTCGGTCAACGACGTTGCCGGACGCGAGGTCACGACGATCGAGGGGCTGCATCCGAACGGCGATCATCCGGTGCAAAAGGCCTGGCGTCAGGTCAACGTGCCGCAATGCGGCTTCTGCCAGACCGGGCAGATCATGCAGGCCGCCGCGCTTCTGATGGACAATCCGAAGCCCTCGCATGACCAGATCCGCGAGGCGATGTCCGGCAACATCTGCCGCTGCGGCTGCTACCAGCGCATCGAGAACGCGGTCCATCTCGCATCGACGGGAGTGTGACATGAATTTCATCGACAATCCCGGCAAGCTCCGTGGCTTCGAAAAGAACATCAAGGTCGAGAAGGTCTCGCGCCGCAGCATCCTGAAGGGGCTCGGCATCACCGGCGGCTTCGTGCTCGCCGCCCCCGTGATGTCGCGCCAGGCGTTTGCCTATGAGACCGGTGCCGGCAAGATGCCGCACGGCGTCGTGGTCGATCCGCGAATCTTCGTCTCAGTCGCCCCGGACGGCATCGTCACCATCGTCGGGCACCGATCGGAAATGGGCACCGGCGTGCGCACAAGCCTGCCGCTGATCGTGGCCGAGGAGATGGAAGCCGACTGGTCCAGGGTCAAGGTGCAGCAGGCCCATGGCGACGAGGTGAAGTTCGGCAACCAGGATACCGACGGCTCACGCAGCACGCGGCACTATCTGATCCCGATGCGCCAGATCGGCGCCTCGGCCCGCACCATGCTGGAGCAGGCTGCGGCCAAGCGCTGGGGCGTGCCGGCGACCGAGGTCAAGGCGGTCAATCACGAGGTCGTGCACAGCGCCAGCGGCCGCAAGCTCGGCTTCGGCGAGCTCGCAGCCGACGCCGCCAAGGAATCGGTGCCTGCAATCGAAGGCCTCAAGCTGAAGGACCCCAAGGACTTCCGCTATCTCACCAAGGGCCAGATCGGCATCGTCGATCTGCACGACATCACCACCGGCAAGGCGCGTTACGGCGCCGACGTGCGGCTGCCGGGCATGAAATATGCCGTGATCGCACGCCCGCCGGTGACCGGCGGCAAGCTCGTCTCGTTCGATCCGGAGGCGGCGCTGAAGGTCCCCGGCGTCGAGAAGGTGATGAAGGTCCAAGGCTGGCCGTGGCCGTCGAAGTTCCAGCCGCTCGGGGGCGTCGCCGTGATCGCGCGCAACACCGGCGCGGCCATCAAGGGCCGCGACGCATTGAAGCTGACCTGGGACGACGGCGCCAACGCCAGGTACGACTCGGTCGCCTATCGCAAGGAGCTCGAGGAGGCCTCGCGCAAGCCGGGCCTCGTCGTGCGCAAGGAGGGCGATGCGGAGGCGGCCTTGAAAGGCGCGGACAAGGTGATCGTCGGCGAGTACTACATCCCGCATCTTGCTCATGTCAGCATGGAGCCGCCGGTGGCGGTCGCCGACGTCAAGGGCGACAAGGCCGAGATCTGGGCGCCGGTGCAGAGCCCGGGCGGCACCCGCGACGACGTCGCCAAGACGCTCGGTATTCCCGAAGGCAACGTCACCATCAACGTGACCCTGCTCGGCGGCGGGTTCGGTCGCAAGTCGAAATGCGACTTTGCGCTCGAGGCTGCCCTGCTGTCCAAGGAGCTCGGCGCCCCGGTGAAGGTGCAATGGACGCGGGAGGACGACATTCGTAACGGCTTCCTGCACACGGTCTCGGCCGAGCGGATCGAGGCCGGCCTCGACAAGAACGGCAAGGTGATCGCCTGGCGCCATCGCAGCGTGGCTCCCAGCATCGCCTCGACCTTTGCCGCCGGAACGGTGCATCAGGCGCCGTTTGAAATCGGCATGGGCCTCGTCGACATGCCGTTCGAGATCGCCAACATCTCCTGCGAGAATCCGGAAGCCGCGGCGCATACCCGCATCGGCTGGTTCCGGTCGGTCTCGAACATCCCGCGCGCCTTCGCGGTGCAGTCGATGGTCGGCGAAATCGCGCAGGCGACCGGCCGCGACCAGAAAGACATGCTGCTCGAGCTGATCGGCTCGCCCCGCATCGTCAAGCCCAACGTGAAGGACCTCTGGAACTATGGCGAGCCCCAGGACAGCTACCCGATCGACACCGCGCGCTTGCGCAAGGTGGTCGAGCTGGTCGCCGAGAAGGGCGGATGGGGCCGTCAGGTGCCGAAGGGCCACGGTCTCGGCATTGCCGTGCACCGCAGCTTCGTCAGCTACATCGCGACCATCGTCGAGGTCGCCGTCGACGACAAGGGCAAGCTGACGGTGCCAAGGGTCGACACCGCGATCGATTGCGGCACCTATGTCAACCCCGAACGCATCGCCTCGCAGATCGAGGGCGCTGCGATCATGGGGCTGAGCCTCGCCAAATACGGCGAGATCAGCTTCAAGGACGGCAAGGTACAGCAGAAGAATTTTGACGACTTCCAGGTTATCAGGATGGACGAGTCCCCTGCGGTGACCAACGTCTACATCGTGCCGCCCGGACCCGACACGCCGCCGAGCGGCGTCGGCGAGCCCGGTGTCCCGCCCTTCGCGCCGGCACTGATCAACGCGATCTTCGCTGCGACGGGAAAACGTATCCGTAGCTTGCCGATCGGCAAGCAGCTGGAGGCGTAAGACGGAACAGAAGCGGCCTCGCGCCGTTTCCATCGATCTGACAGGAGCAGATCGATGACCAATCTCTCAAAGGCGCTCGCAGTATCGCTGTCGAGCGCCTTTCTTTTGACGGCCGCAGGCGCATTTGCCCAGAGCAATACCGCCCCGCCGACCACGGCGACGCGTCCCGGCACGCCGGACCAGAACTCGCTGCCCAACGCCAACGCCCCGCCCGCCTCGACCACCCAGACCACCGGACAGCATAATCCCGATCCGAAGGTTCGTGAGATGAACCAGAAGGAGAAGGACAAGGTCGAGCGCGAGGGGAAGTAGACTTTTGCGCACCTCATGCCGTCATGGCCGGGTTTATCCCGGCCATCCACGGCCTCTGCCGCGGCACTACGAACGTAGATGCCCGGGCCTTCGCCGCGCCGGAGCGGCTTCGGCCGCGCAGCCGGGACAAGCCCGGGCATGACGACGAGTATGCGGCCCGCGGGCAATCCCAGCGCACAAACAAAAATGCGGCGGACGTTGCCGTCCGCCGCATTCCCACCCCCCGGCTGCTCCGCTGTCTTCGATCCGCCCGCGGAGCTATTTCTTCAGTGCGAACACCCAGATGACCCCGCCTTGCGGCACATTGGCCTCGATGCCGATGTTGTTGGTCACCAGCGCATCCTGGATGCGTTGCGCGTCCACGCCCCATCCTGACTGGATCGCGATGTATTGGGTGCCGTCGATCTCGTAGGACACCGGCATGCCCATGATGCCGGAGTTGGTCTTTTGCTCCCACAGCAGCTCGCCGGTCTTGGCGTTGAAGGCGCGGAAGTTGCGGTCGTTGGTGCCGCCGACGAAGATGAGATCGCCCGCGGTCGCCGTCACCGAGCCGAACAGATGCGATTTCGCGAAGTTGTGCTGCCACACCTTCTTGCCCGTCGCCGGATCCCAGGCCTGCAGCTCGCCGAAATGATCCGCGCCCGGCTTCGCCTTCAGGCCGATGTCCTCCGGCTTGGTGCCGAGCCAGAGCTCGCCCGGCTTGAGCGCGACCTTCTCGCCGGTGAACCCGCCGCAGAAATTCTCGTTGGCGGGCACGTAGACGAGGCCGGTCTTCTGGCTGTAGGCCGCCGACGGCCAGTCTTTGCCGCCCCACAGCGACGGACAGAACTCGACCCGCTTGCCGATCACCGGCTTGTGTGCGGGGTCGACGATCGGCTTGCCGCTCTCGGGTTCGATGCCCTTCCAGACGTCGGTGGAGACGAACGGCCAGCCGGCGACATAGTTGATCTTGGTCGGCGTGCGCTCGAGCACCCAGAAGATCGCATCACGGCCCGGATGGACCAGACTCTTGATGTTGCGGCCGTCGCGTTGCAGGTCGATCAGCATCGGCGCCTCGACCTCGTCCCAGTCCCAGGAATCGTTCTGGTGATACTGGTGGTAGGTCTTGATCTTGCCGGTGTTGGGATCGAGCGCGAGCACCGAGGAGGTGTAGAGATTGTCGCCGGGATGGCTGTCGCCGGGCCATGGCGCGGCGTTGCCGACGCCCCAATAGATCGTCTTGGTCTCCTTGTCGTAATTGCCGGTCATCCAGGCCGAACCGCCGCCGTTCTTCCAGTCGTCGCCCTGCCAGGTGTCATGGCCCGGCTCGCCTTCGCCCGGAATGGTGTAGGTCCGCCACAGCTCCTTGCCGTCCTTGGCGTCATAGGCGGCGACATAGCCGCGCACGCCGAACTCGCCGCCGGAGCCGCCGACGATGACCTTGCCGTCGATGATCAGCGGCATCAGGGTCATGTACTGGCCCTTCTTGTAGTCCTGCACCTTGGTGTCCCACACCACCTTGCCGGTCTTGGCATCGAGCGCGACGACGTGGTCGTCCGTGGTGGCGAGGTAGAGCTTGTCCTCCCAGAGGCCGACGCCGCGGCTGGTCGGATGCAGCTGGAACAGGTCGTCGGGGAGCTGCCGCTTGTAACGCCAGTATTCATCGCCGGTCTTGGCATTCAGCGCGATCACCTGCCCCATCGGGGTTGCCACGAACATCACGCCGTTGTTGACGATCGGCGGGGCCTCGTGGCCTTCGACGACGCCGGTGGCAAAGGTCCAGACCGGCGTGAGATTCTTCACGTTGGAGGTGTTGATCTGGTCGAGCGGGCTGTAGCCGTGCCCGTCATAGGTGCGGCGATAGAGCATCCAGTTGCTTGGCTCCGGATTCTCCAACCGCTGCGCGGTGACCGGTGCGTAGTTCTCGATCGGACCCGACATGGCGGCGGTCGAAGCGAGACAGGTGAAGGCGACGAAGCCGGACAGCAACCATTGCTTCCTGGTCATGGACGCTTTTCTGGACGTTCTCATGGACGTTCCCCTTTTTCATCCGTTTGAATTCTTGTTGTGAATTCTTGTCGTTCGTCCCGCCGTCCGCCCACCGGCGGATACGGCCTCTCGTGACGCGGGCGCGGCCCGCACCGTCCGTTCATCCTGGCTGCGCGCCACCTACCTTTCCGATGAAGTTGCCGGCAACGCTGAGCGAGCCGTCAGCGAGCGCGAGCGGCAGCGCCGCGAGCCGTCGCGGCGCCGGTCCGAACACGACCTGTGCGCCCGCACGAGGATCGTATTCGGAGTTGTGACACATGCACTTGAACACCTCCTTGTCGCCGACATCGCTCTTCACCCAGGCGGTGACGGGACAGCCGGCATGCGAGCAGATCGCCGAATAAGCGAGGATGCCGTCGACGGCGCGAGCGCGGGTCTTCTCGTCGAGCTCGGCCGGATCGAGCCGGATGATCAGGATCTCGTTGAGCCGCGAGCCGCTGCGCACCACCGATGTCTGGGGATCCTTCGGCCAGGCGTGCACCGGCGGTCCGCCGGCCGGCAGGTCGGCCGCGGTGATCAGCTTTCCCTCCTTGTCGCCTTCGGAGAAGACGAGCACATCGCCTTTCTGAGGCCGTTCGTCGGACCCGGGCGGATCCTCATTCGCGCGCGCATGCGCGGAGCAACCGAGACAGGCGGTGGTGGCGAGCGCACCAAGCAGGACCGTTCGCCGCGTCTGCTCGGCATAGACCTCGGCGTCGGGTTCCCAGGAGCTTTCGGACGATGAGGAATTGGTCGTGAACGATGCGCGGGACATGTTTACAAGCAGGCGCTGGAACTCTGCCGAAAACAAGGCGAAGAATTGGCGCCGCAGTGCATCAATATGGCTTTGCTCGCGTTGATTGAGCAAGACTGAATGCATTCAAACGCGTTTTTGCGATTTCAACGTCGCGCCGCGCGATCGGCATGATGATTTTGCAGATCAGCCCGATGATGTCGGAATTGGTGCAGCGCGCTATTCCTCGCGCTGCGCAAACGCCGCGCAAGACATCTGCACAAGACATCTGCATGTGTTGCAGGCAGCCGGTGGTCGTCAGGGCCTGAGCACGTGGCGCGGTGCGGCGATCGAACCGGCAACGGTTGCCGACGCCATTTCGAAACTGTCGGCGATGCGCCGCGCCTTGTCGATGAACAGGCTGGCTGCCGGCGGCGGGCAGACCTCGCGCGCGGTCTGCTCGAACAGATCGAGCCAGCGGTCGAAATGGTCGCCAGCCAGGCTGAGCGGCAAATGCGCCCGCATCGGCGAGCCGTGATAGCGGCCGCTCATCAGCACGACCGAGGACCAGAAATCCCTGAGCTTGGCGAGATGCTCGTCCCAGTTCTGCACGACCCCAAACACCGGACCCAACTTGGCATCTTCGCGCACCCGTCCGTAGAAGCGGGTGACGAGTTCCCCGATCATCTCTTCTGTAATCCCGGTGCGCTCAATCGCATCCTGCGTCAACAGGCTCCGCCGTGCGGCCGCCGCCTCGCGCTCGGCCTTCAGTCGATCCGACATATCCTCTGTGTCCGTTCCGTTGTTCCCGCGGGCCGTCCGACATTGTCGGGCCAGTTGCGCGCGGCGTCTTTGTCGCAGCGCAAAGTGCGGGATCCGGCGGCGAGCGCGAAAGGCCGCCGCCGGCCGCCCTGATCAGGCGCTGTAGGTGTAAAAGCCCTGCCCGGTCTTGCGGCCGAGATGGCCGGCATCAACCATTTCCTTCAGCAGCGGCGCTGGCCGATATTTAGGATCGTTGAAGCCCTTGTAAAAGACCTCCATCACCGAAAGCATGGTGTCGAGCCCGACCAGATCGGCCAGAGCCAGCGGCCCGATCGGATGGTTGCAGCCGAGCTTCATGCCGGCGTCGATCTCTTCCGCGGTCGCGATCCCTTCCTGGAGCGCGAAGATCGCTTCGTTGATCATCGGGCACAGGATGCGATTGACGGCAAAACCCGGGCTGTTCTTGGCGGTGATCGCCACCTTGCCGACGCGCTTGGCGAAATCGAGCGCCTTGGCATGGGTCTCGTCGGAGGTCTGCAGGCCGCGGATCAGTTCCAGCAGGGCCATCACCGGAACCGGGTTGAAGAAGTGCATGCCGATGAAGCGATCGGGACGGTCGGTCGCGGCGGCGAGCTTGGTGATCGAGATCGACGAGGTGTTGGTCGCAACCAGCGTGCGCGGCGACAAGGCGGCGCAGAGGTCCTTCAGGATCTTGACCTTGAGCTCCTCGTTCTCGGTCGCGGCCTCGATGACCAGGTCGCAATCCGACAGCTTCGCCCGGTCGGTGGTGCCGGTGATGCGCTTGAGCGCGGCGTCGCGATCGGCCGCCGACATCTTCTCCTTCTTGACCAGGCGCTCGAGGCTGCCGCCGACGGTTGAAAGCCCGCGGTTCACGGCCGCATCGGAAATGTCGACCATCACGACCGAGAGCCCGGCCGCCGCGCAGACCTGCGCGATGCCATTGCCCATGGTCCCTGCCCCGATGATGCCAACGGTCTGGATCATTGCCTCACATCCTTCTCATCCTGCAGCCGATGCCAGTATGGCCACGGCGCCATTGTTTCCGCATCAGGTCTAGCACCGCCGCAAGACGGCTGCGACCCGATCCTGCCCCTCCCTTAAAGCATTCATGGACGGAATAAAGCGCCTGACGGGCTTCAAACACCGGCCTCGGGCGCCCGGAGGCCGGTTGGCGGCCTCCAAGCCCTCCCGCGGCAGCCCGGTCCGGGTCTTGATTATGGCAGCCGCAACGGCGAGAAGGCACGTAGCGGGAGCCCCGCGGAACGGAGTTGCCTGAGGCCGGATGAACGACTTTGCACGATCTATCGGCTCCGCCCTCACCCTGATCGCCGAGGCTGACGCCGAGCTGCTCGGCATCGTCGCATTGTCGGTGCGGGTCAGCCTGACCGCCAGCATCGTCGCGCTCCTGATCGGCGCGCCGTTGGGAGCCCTGCTTGCGATCACCCGTTTCCGCGGGCGGCAGGTGATCATCGTGCTGACCAATGCGCTGCTTGGCCTTCCGCCGGTCGTGGTCGGGCTCGCGCTCTATCTCCTGCTGTCGCGGTCCGGCCCGCTCGGGGCGGCGGGCTTGCTGTTCACACCGGCCGCCATGGTGATTGCGCAGACGCTGCTGGCCGCTCCGATCGTGGTCGCCCTGGTGCACCGGCCCGCGAGCCTGCTGTGGGCGGAGTATGGCGACCTGGCGCGGATCGATGGATTGTCGGCCCTGCGCAGCATGACGCTCCTGTTCGCGCTCGGCCGGACCTCGCTGCTGACGGCCTTTCTCGCGGCGTTCGGGCGCGCCATCGCCGAGGTCGGCGCGATCATCATCGTCGGCGGCAACATCCGCGGCTTCACGCGCACGATGACGACCGCGATCGCGCTGGAGACCAGCAAGGGCGACCTGCCGCTGGCGCTCGGCCTCGGACTGATCCTGCTGGCGCTCAGCATCGCGGTGTCGACCGTCGCCTTCGTGCTAGTGGGACGCGTTGGGGAAAAATAGCGGCTCGCCGCCGACCTTGTAGCCGGCGATCGCTTCCTGCCCCTTCGACGAAACGAGCCAGTCGATGAAGGCCTGTCCATCCTTCGCCTTCACGTTCGGGTGCTTCTCGGGATTCACCAGCATGACGCCGTACTGGTTGAAGAGCCGCTTGTCGCCCTCGGTCAGGATGGCGAGCTCGCCACGGTTCTTGAACGACAGCCAGGTGCCGCGATCGGACAGAACATAGCCGTTCGACGACGAGGCCATGTTCAGCGCCGGGCCCATGCCCTGGCCGATCTCCCGGTACCAGCTGTCCTTGCCGGCGCTGAGGTCGACGCCTGCCTCTTTCCACAGCCTCAGCTCGGCCGCATGAGTGCCGGACTTGTCGCCGCGCGAGATGAACGGCGCCTTCGCGGTCGCGATCTTGCGCAGCGCCTCGACCACATCCTTGCTGCCTGATATCTGCGCCGGGTCGCTTTTGGGCCCGACCACGATGAAGTCGTTGTACATGACGTCGAAGCGCTTCACGCCCTGCCCTTCCGACATGAACTTGTCTTCGGCGGGCCTGTCATGGACGAACACGACGTCGGCATCGCCACGCCGGCCGATATCCAGCGCCTGGCCGGTGCCGACGGCGACGACCTTCACCCTGATGCCTTCGGCCTTCTCGAACAGTGGCAGCAGATGGCCGAACAGGCCTGATTGTTCCGTCGAGGTGGTCGAAGCGACCGTGATGGTGCGATCCTGCGCGAACGCGATCGTGGACCAGAGCAGAACCGCTCCAAGGGTGGCAATCTTCCTCATGCGTCGTTTCCAATATGCGATGACGGTCCCTCAATAGCCGCTTGGGACGTTGACGGGAACCCCCAACGTTCAACCGCTCAGGGTTGAAGCGATGGCCACAATTCGGCAGGAACGTCGCTGGCGCAGGCGGATTGTCTGGGAATGTAAAGTCAAGGAGAATCCAATGAAGAAGCTCATCTTGGCATCGGCATGCATCATGGCGCTGGCGACCGGTAGCGCCCTCGCCCAGACACAACCCGCCCCGGGCGCCTCCGGCCAGGCCGACGTCGGCCCGTCGTCGCGCGGCCCCGCCACCAAGGGCATGACGACCGGACGTTCGTCGAACATGCAGAACGAGGCCAGCGACGGCAAGGGTGCGCAGCAACCATCGGCCGGCGGCGCCAACACCAACAACACAGGCAGCCAGGCCGGCGGCAGCGCGGGCGCCGGCAAATAGTCGGAAGATCGAAACCCCGCTTCGCTCTCCTTCGCTTTCGAAGGAGCGTGCTCAACTCGGCGCGGCTCTATTGTGGTCGCGTCACGTTGGCGGCGGCCCGATCACGCTCGGGCTTCACGGCGATCACAGTCTCTCGGTGATGGCCGACACTTCATCGGGTCGACCACCCGTACCCGACGAACGTATCTGATGTTCTGCAATTGATCTCACCTAGATTGACAGAGGTGTGACGGCCGGGGCAGTTTTTCATATTGCTGGCGAATCAGCGATTGCCTCACGCCGAGTATCTCTTGGACAACGCCTAGTGCTTTCGAGACTGATATCGTTGCTGCGCCGTATCCCTGCGGTGAAATGGGCGTTCACCAGGCTTCGGCCCGTGCAGCACGGCGGCAGCATTGACGCCACACCGGCCGCAGCAGACGTCTCGTCCGTCATCGTCCAGGACGTCGCGGTCCAAGACATCGCGGTCCAAGAGGTCGCGGCTCAAGACGCCGCGGAAGCCGCTTCGACTCAAGGCGCCGACATCAGCACGGCTTCGGGGCTCGGCGAGGCCGCGGCTCCCTCCGCCCAGGATGATGCCGCGATCTCCGTCATCGCGGAGAGCCCGCCGGCCGCGCCAACCGAGGCCGGCGCCGGCGACGATTCCTCCCGCGAGACGTCGGCGGACATCGGGCCGGTCGTCGAAGAGGAGGCTTCGGCCGCCGCGATCGAAACCGCAACGGAAGATGCTCCCGAGCCAGCCATCAGCAACGATCCACTCCCGGTCGCGGCCGAGGCGGTCGGCACGGTGGAGACGTCGCCGTCGCCCGGCGACGTCGAGCGTGATCCGCTTGATGCCGCTGCCCTTGTTGTAGATGACGCTCGCGCCTCTGATGTCATCGTGGACGTTGAGCCGACGGTAGACGCGCCGTGCGTCACGTCTGCCGATGCCGAAGTTCTGGCACAGCCCGCCTCCGAGACTGATTTCGACAGCGATCCCTCGCCGGACGATGCGGGGGCCATCGAGCCGGCAGTCGCGGATGGTGCTGCGCCCGTCGCGGCGATGGTCATAGAGCACGGCCTCGCCGACACGGCCAGCGTCATCACCGAGATCGCGCCGGCGCTCGTGTCGCCTGCTCCGGACGTCGGCGGCCCGCCGAAAGTTCGCGCGAGAGCCGCTGAACCTGCCGATCGCACCGCGTTGATCCGGCAGCGCTGGGCGGAAAGCGGGATCAGGATGTGGAATCCGCGGCTTCACGGCACCGGCGAAGCCACGCTGAACATCCAGGGAAGCGTCGGGCTGCTGCCGCCCGCCCCCGGCGAGACGATGCCGCGCTATGACAAGCTGGAATTCAAGATGCTCGGCGGACAGATCGTCTGCGAGGGCGTCATCGTCGAGGCTCCCGCGCAGGCGAGCCAGCGCAGTTTCACGCAGCTCGCCGAGCCTGCGAAACTCGAGCGAGTCCGCGAACCGGCGCGGGAGCGCCAGGCCGCTCTGGCCTGATCCTTTCTCCTGCAACGAACGCCGCGACGTGCTAGGCTGATACTCGGACAGGGGAGATCGCCTGTGCGCGCAAGCTCGTTGGTTCTGGTCGTGATCGCCGCCTTCTGCGTCTTGCAGCCGGCCCTTGCCGCGGGCAAACGATCCGTTCCCGCAACCGATCCAGCCGCGTCCTATAAGGCCGATCGGCTCTCGTCCTCGCGCGGCGAGGCGATCCTCGACACGCCGGGCCAGACCACCGTGCTGACGCGACAGGTGCTCGACGACATGAATGCGACCAGCCTGAGAGGCGCCATGCGCTCGACCGCCGGCGTGACGATCGGGCGCTAACGGTGGGGGCATGCCGTTGCGCCGACACGCATGGTTAGCAGAACGTAGCCGCGGCTTTGCCGGACTTTGCAGCCGATGCGCCCGCTTCTGCGGCCCCTTATCGTTAACGCGGCCTCACCGGCGCCCGCGAACGGAAGAGATATTGTAGCGTCCGACCTGATCCGGCCTGTCGGTGCGCATCAATCTAACGCGCCCTTTACCCCCGTCATGCAACATCGCCGGCGTTTTCGGGGTAGCCGGGGCTCGTATTTTCAATGCCTGTTGCCGATTTGAAGTCTCTTCTCGCCGCCGCAATCCGGCTGTTTCGCGTTCCGGCCGACAATCCGGATCTGATGCGCGCGCAGTTCGGCGCCTTCTCCAAACAGGTCCCGCTGCTCTACTTCATCCTCATGAGCAACACGATCGCGGTGGCCTACACCTATGTGAACGTGGCGCCGGACTGGCTGACGATGATCGTGCCTGGCGTGCTGACCGTGCTCGCAGGCTTGCGGACCTATTGGTGGCTGCGCCAGCGTCACCTGGTGCGCAGCGACGCCGACATCCTGCGCAATCTGCGCGCCACCAACTGGCTGACCCTGCCGATCGGCGCCGGATTCACCGCCTGGTCCTTCGCGCTCTATCCCTACGGCGATCCCTTCGCCAAGAGCCAGGTCGCCTTCTACATGGCGGTCACGGTGATCGGCTGCATCTTTTCGCTGATGCATCTGCGCTCGGCGGCGCTGATCGTGACGCTGATCGTCGACGTGCCTTATGTGCTGTTCTTCTTCGCCACGGGCGAGCCGACGCTGAAGGCGATCGCCGTCAACAACCTCCTGGTTTCCGGCGCGATGGTGACGGTGCTGTTCATCTATTACCGCGATTTCGCCGATCTCGTCGCCAGCCGCAAGTCGCTGCTCGCGCAACAGGCGGCGACGCAGGCGCTCTCGGACGAGAACTTCCGCCTCGCCAATCTCGATTCCCTCACCGAGCTGCCGAACCGCCGCCGCTTCTTCGCCGAGCTGTCGAGCGCCTTTGCCGACGCCGAGCGCAGGCACGTTCGCGTCGCGGTCGGGATCATCGACCTCGACGGCTTCAAGCCGATCAACGACAATTACGGCCACTCGGTCGGCGACCGCGTCCTGATCGAGGCGGGCCGGCGCATCCGCGAGGTCTGCGAGGGCTTTGGCCCGCAGCGCGTGGAATTCGCCCGGCTCGGCGGCGACGAGTTCGGCCTCGTCGTCTGCGGCGGCCCCGAGGACGCGGACCTGACGCGGCTCGGCGAACGCATCGGCAGTCAGGTCAAGCTGCCGTACCAGCTCGACACCGCCCATACCGGCTTGTCCTGCTCGATCGGTTTCGCATCGTTCCCGGACGCCGCGACGACGTCGGAGGCGCTCTATGAATGTGCCGACTACGCGCTCTACCACGCCAAGCGCCATCAGCGCGGCCGCACCGTGATCTTCTCCAGCGAGCTCGAGGCCGAGATCCGCAGCCGCGGCGTCATCGAGAACCTGTTGCGCACCTCCGATTTCGGCACCGAGATGGAGCTGGTTTTCCAGCCAATCGTCGATGCCATGAGCGAGCACACCGCAGGTTTCGAGACGCTGGCGCGCTGGCACAGCCCCCGTCTGGGCTGGGTCTCTCCGGCCGACTTCATTCCCGCCGCCGAGCGCATCGGCCTGATCCGTCCTTTGACGCAGGCGCTGCTGGCGCGCGCCCTCGCCAAGGCCAAAACCTGGCCCGACGAGCTCCGCCTGTCGTTCAACCTGTCCGCTCACGACATCTGTGCCGCCGAGGGCATATTGCCGCTGATCTCGATCATCGAGAAAAGCGGTCTGTCGCCGCGCCGGATTGACTTCGAGATCACCGAGACTGCCGTCACCTTCGATTTCGTCCGCGCGCAGCAGTCGATCGCCACGCTGAAGGCGATGGGTTGCGGCATTTCGCTGGACGATTTCGGCACCGGCTATTCGTCATTGAGCCACGTGCACAGGTTGCCGCTGGACAAGATCAAGGTCGACCGCAGCTTCGTCGCCGAGATCAACGAGAATCCGGTGAGCCACAAGATCGTCAAATCGCTTGCGGGCCTCTGCGACGACATGGAGATCGCCTGCGTCGTCGAGGGCGTCGAGACCCGCGCCCAGCTCGACAGCCTGCGCCGGCTCGGGTGCGATTTCATCCAGGGCTACTACTTCGCAAAACCCATGCCGGCCAATGCGATCGCCGACTATCTGACGAATGAACGCCAGCGCCTCGACGGGCGCGGGGCCAGGGTCGTGGCCTGAGGCGCCACTACTTCGAAAGGCTCGGCAGATCGAGGCCTTTGTCGCGGGCGCAGTCGATCGCGATGTCGTAACCGGCATCGGCGTGGCGCATGACGCCGCTGGCGGGATCGTTCCAGAGCACGCGTTCGATGCGCTTCGCAGCCTCAGGCGTGCCGTCGGCGACGATCACCATGCCGGCGTGCTGCGAATAGCCGATGCCGACGCCGCCGCCGTGATGCAGCGAAACCCAGGTCGCACCGCTGGCGCAATTGAGCAGCGCGTTGAGCAGCGGCCAGTCCGACACCGCATCCGAACCGTCCTTCATCGCCTCGGTCTCGCGGTTGGGGCTCGCGACCGAACCGCTGTCGAGATGATCGCGGCCGATCACGATCGGCGCTTTCAACTCGCCGCGCGCCACCATCTCGTTGAAGGCAAGGCCGAGACGGTGACGGTCGCCGAGCCCAACCCAGCAGATCCGGGCCGGCAGGCCCTGGAATTTGATGCGCGCCTTGGCCATGTCGAGCCAATTGTGCAGATGCCTGTCGCCCGGCATCAGCTCCTTGACCTTGGCATCGGTCTTGAAGATGTCCTCGGGATCGCCCGACAACGCGGCCCAGCGGAACGGTCCGACGCCGCGGCAGAACAGAGGGCGGATATAGGCGGGCACGAAGCCGGGGAAATCGAAGGCGTTCTTCAGCCCCATGTCCTGCGCCATCTGGCGGATGTTGTTGCCGTAGTCGAGCGTCGGAATGCCCTGCGCGTGGAAATCCAGCATGGCCTGGACGTGCTCGACCATCGAGGTCTTGGAGGCACGCTCGACCGCCTTCGGATCGGACGCGCGCTTGGCTTCCCACTCGGCGAGGGTCCAGCCCTTCGGCAAGTACCCGTTGATCGGATCATGCGCGCTGGTCTGGTCGGTGACGATGTCAGGCTTGACGCCACGGCGAACCAGCTCCGGGAAAATCTCCGCGGCATTGCCGAGCAGGCCGACCGAGATTGCCTTCTTCGTCTTTGCAGAGTCCGCCATGATCGCCAGCGCTTCGTCGAGGGTTGCGGCCTGACGGTCGAGATAACCGGTGCGCAGGCGCATCTCGATGCGGCTCGGCTGACATTCGACTGCGAGCATTGAAGCGCCGGCCATGGTCGCGGCCAGCGGCTGCGCACCGCCCATGCCACCCAGGCCGGCGGTGAGAATCCATTTGCCCGCGAGGCTGCCGCCATAGTGCCGCCGCCCGACCTCGACGAAGGTCTCGTAGGTGCCCTGCACGATGCCCTGGCTGCCGATATAGATCCACGAGCCCGCGGTCATCTGGCCATACATCATCAGGCCCTGGCGATCGAGCTCGTTGAAATGATCGAGCGTCGCCCAGTGCGGCACGATGTTGGAGTTCGCGATCAGCACGCGCGGCGCATCGGCATGGGTGCGAAATACGCCGACCGGCTTGCCGGACTGCACCAGCAGCGTCTGGTCGGCTTCGAGCTTGCGCAAGGCAGCAACGATCCGGTCAAAACTCTCCCAGTCGCGCGCGGCGCGGCCGATGCCGCCATAGACGACGAGTTCGCTCGGACGTTCCGCGACGTCAGGATCGAGATTGTTCATCAGCATGCGCAAGGGAGCTTCCGTCAGCCAGCTCTTGGCGCTGATCTCGCTGCCGCGGGGCGCGCGGATGGTGCGGTCGTTGTCCAGTCGGCGGTTCATGCGGACCTCTCATCAAGTCTCGGAAACGGATCGGATGGAAGCGCTGTGAGCGCGGTAGCTGGCAGAGCGTCGGCCTCGACCAGCGCAGCGGCCTTGGCGAGATCACCGGCCATGTAGCGATCGGCACCCAGTGCGGGCACCTGCTCGCGCAGCGCGGCGATGACCGCCGCCAGCGGCCTGCTGGTCGCATGCGGCGCGCGCAGCGTGATGCCCTGGGCGGCGACCAAGAGTTCGATACCGAGGATGGCGGCGAGATTGTCGGCCATGTCGGACAGCCGCCGCGCGGCGTGCGCCGCCATCGAGACGTGATCTTCCTGGTTGGCGCTGGTCGGCGTCGAATCGATCGAGCAGGCAGCTGCGCGCTGCTTGTTCTCGGCATAGAGTGCCGCCGCCGTCACCTCGGCGATCATGAATCCGGAATTGATGCCGGGATCGGGAGTGAGGAACGGCGGCAGGCCGAAATTGAGCGTGGGATCGACCAGCGTCGCAATGCGCCGCTCGCTGATGGCGCCGATCTCCGACAGCGCCAGTGCGAGGGCATCCGCGGCAAACGCCACCGGCTCGGCGTGAAAATTGCCGCCGGAGACGATCTCGCCGGTCTCGACCAGCACCAGCGGATTGTCGGTGACGGCATTGGCCTCGACGATCAGGGTGCGCGCGGCCTGCGCAATCAGATCGAGCGCGGCGCCCGCGACCTGCGGCTGGCAACGCAGGCAATAGGGATCTTGCACGCGCTCGTCACCCTCGAGATGCGACAGGCGGATGTCGCTGCCCTCGAGCAGCGCGGTCAGCGTCGCGGCGGCCGCGATCTGCCCGGCATGGCCGCGCAGCGCCTGAATTTCGGGACGGAACGGCGCCGTCGATGCCATCGCCGCATCGACCGACAATGCGCCGGTGACGAGCGCGGCGCGCGCCAGGCCGAAGGCGCGCAGGACGCCGGAGATGGCATAGGCGGTCGAGAATTGCGTGCCGTTGATCAGCGCGAGGCCCTCCTTGGGGCCCAGCGTCAGCGGCACGAGGCCGGCGGATGCCAGCGCTTCGCCGCCCGGCACGACTTGTCCGTCAACGATCGCCTGTCCCTCGCCGATCATCACCGCTGTCATATGCGCGAGCGGGGCGAGATCGCCGGAGGCACCGACCGAGCCCTGCTGCGGCACCAGCGGAGTGACGCCCCGCGCCATCATGGCCTGCAGCTGCTCGATCACCGCGCGGCGCACGCCGGAGGCGCCACGGCCGAGCGAGACGATCTTCAGTGCCATCATCAGGCGAACGATCGGCTCGGGTGTGGGCTGGCCGACGCCGCAGCAATGCGACACGATCAGGTTGCGCTGGAGCAGCGCGGTCTGGTCGGGCGGAATGCGCTTCGAGGCGAGCTTCCCGAAGCCGGTATTGATGCCATAGACGGGCGTAGCGGCTTGCGCGGCCTTTGCGACAATCTTTGCAGCCGCCTCCACGCGCGGCCAGAACGACGGATCGAGCACGACAGGAGCACCCGCAAGCACGCGCGCGAGATCGTCGAGGCTGACCGTTCCCGGCTTGACGACGATCGCTGTGCCCTGCTCAGTCACTGCCCCCTCCACACCCGGCAATGCAGCGGATTGAAGCCGATGCGGTAGACGAGCTCGGCCGGCCGCTCGACGTCCCAGATTGCGAGATCGCACCATTTGCCCGCTTCCAGCGTGCCGGTCTCATCGAGCACGCCGAGCGCCCGCGCGCCTTCGCGGGTGATTCCGGCAAGGCACTCGGCCACATTCATCCGGAACAACGTCGCGCCCATGTTCATGGTGAGCAGCAGCGAGGTCAGTGGCGAGCTGCCGGGATTGCAATCGGTCGCGAGCGCCATGGGCACGCTCTGTCTGCGAAAGGCCTCGACCGGAGGCTTCTGCGTCTCGCGAATGAAGTAGAACGCGCCGGGCAGCAGCACCGCCACAGTACCTGCCTTCGCCATCGCGGCGGCGCCGGCTTCGTCGGTATGCTCGAGATGATCGGCCGACAGTGCTGAGAATTTTGCCGCAAGCGCCGCGCCGCCGAGGTTCGACAATTGGTCGGCGTGGAGCTTGACCGGCAGCCCAAGCCCTCTCGCCGTCTCGAACACAAGCGCCGTCTGCGTGGCCGAGAACGCGATGCCTTCCATGAAGGCGTCGACAGCGTCGGCGAGGCCAGCCTTCGCAACGGCAGGCAGCATCTGTTTGCAGACGAGATCGACGTAGCGATCCTTGTCACCGTCCGCCTCGACCGGCAATGCATGCGCGCCGAGAAAGGAGGTGCGGATCGCGACCCGCCGCTGGCGACCGAGGCTGCGCGCGGCCGCCAGTTGCCGCATCTCCGTCTCGGTGTCGAGGCCATAGCCGGATTTGATCTCGACGGTGGTTGCACCCTCGTCGATCAGCGCGTCGAGCCGCGGCAGCGCGCTCGCGACCAGCTCGGCCTCGCTCGCCTTGCGCGTCGCCGCCACCGTGGAGACGATGCCGCCGCCGGCGCGCGCGATCTCCTCGTAGCTCGCGCCTTTCAGGCGCAGCTCGAACTCGTGCGCGCGGTTGCCGCCATAGACGAGATGGGTGTGGCAATCGACGAGGCCGGGCGTGATCCAGCGCCCCTCGCAATCGATCCGCTCGATCGCGTCCGCATTCGCGGGAAAGTCTGTCGCCGCACCGGCGTAGCTGATACGGCCGCCGCGGGCGGCGACGACACCAGGCGCGATCTCGCCGAGATCGGGACGGTCGGCCCGCATCGTGGCGAGCCGGGCATTGTGCCAGATCCGGTCGAAGCGCTCTGCCATGCCACTTTCCCCTGGGGTGGGATGCTTGACTTATATGTCTAGACATATAATCGTAAGGCGGTTCTGTCCAGCCGGCGTGTAATCGATCATGACCCGACTGCATTTCGCCTCCGCGCTCCTGCCCTCGGGCTGGGCCAATGACGTGCAGGTAGTGATGACCGCCGGCGCGATCGCGGCGGTGACCGCGGGCGTGCAGCCTGCCGCCGGCGACGAGCGCCACGCCATTGCGCTTCCGGGATTGGCGAGCCTGCACAGCCACGCCTTCCAGCGCGGCATGGCGGGCCTCGCCGAGCTGCGCGGCGACAGCACCGATACATTCTGGACCTGGCGCGAGACGATGTACCGCTTCGCCCTCGCAATGACGCCGGACGACGTCGCGGCCGTTGCGACGCTGCTTTATGTCGAGATGCTGGAGCAGGGTTTTACCCGCGTCGGCGAATTCCACTATCTGCACCACGACCGCGACGGTTTTCCCTATGCCGATATCGCCGAGATGGCCGCGCGGATTGCGGAGGCTGCCGAGGCATCGAGCATTGCGCTGACGCTGCTGCCGAGTTTCTATGCGCACGGCTCCTTCGGCGGTGCCGCGCCGCATGCCGGCCAGCGCCGCTTCGTCTGCCCGGTCGATCAATTCGCCGAGCTCATGGCCGCCTCCCGCAAGGCAATCAATGCATTGCCGGGCGCCAATATCGGCATCGCACCGCACAGCCTGCGCGCGGTCACGCCGGATGAGCTCGCGGCCATCGTTCCGCTCGCGAACGGCGGACCGGTGCACATTCACGCGGCCGAACAGTTGAAGGAAGTCGAGGATTGCCTGGCCTGGTCGGGTCGCCGCCCGGTGCAGTGGCTATTGGAACACTCGCCCGTCGATGAGCGCTGGTGCCTCATTCATGCGACTCACATGACGGATGCGGAGGTCGGCGAATTCGCCGCGACCGGCGCGGTCGCCGGGCTCTGCCCCGTCACCGAAGCGAGCCTTGGCGACGGCATCTTTCCGGCCCGCGAATTCCTCGACGCCGGCGGCGCGTTCGGTATCGGCACCGATTCCAACGTGCTGGTCGGCGTCGCCGACGAATTGCGCCAGCTCGAATACGGCCAGCGGCTCAAGCACCGCGAGCGCAACGTGCTTTCCGCCGGCGCCGGCCGCTCGACCGGACGGGCATTGTTCGACCATGCGCTCGCGGGCGGCGCACAGGCGCTGGCGCAGACGACGGTCGGCCTCGCGCCCGGCGCGCGCGCCGACATCGTCACGCTCGACGCCGCACATCCCTCGCTGGCGGGACGCCGGGGCGATGCCGCGATCGACGGCTGGATCTTTGCTGCAGGCAGCGGCGCGATCGACTGCGTCTGGGCCGGCGGCGAGAAGGTTGTCGAGGCCGGCCGGCACAGGCTGCGCCAGGCGGCGCGCGAGCGTTTCAACACGGCCGTTCGGAGGCTCGTTGCATGAGCCTCGTCACCGATGCCGCCGACAAGCCGACGCTCTACAAGCGGATTCGCGCCGACATCGAAAAGCGCATCCTGACGGGGGAATGGCCGCCCGGCCATCGCATTCCGTTCGAGCATGAGCTGGTGGCGCGTTACGGCTGCTCGCGCATGACGGTGAACAAGGCGCTGTCGGAGCTCGCGCAGGCGGATCTGATCGAGCGGCGGCGGCGTGCCGGCTCGTTCGTGCGCCGGCCGCAACACATGTCGGCGGTGCTCAAGATCGCCGACATCCGCGCCGAGATCACTGCGCTGGGGCGCGCTTACGGCTATGAGCTGATCCACCGCAAGCTGCGCGCCGCGACCGCTGCCGACCGTGATCGCCTCGGCGTGAAGAAGGCCGGCAAGGTAGTTGCGATCACCTGCCGGCACAGTGCCGACAACGTGCCGTTCGCCGTCGAGGACAGGCTGATCGACCTGTCGTCCGTGCCTGACGCCGCGAGCGCAGACTTCTCGCGCGAGCCGCCCGGCTCGTGGCTGCTTCACCACGTCCCGTGGACGGAGGCCGAGCACACGATCAGCGCCATCGTTGCCGACGATCATACGGCGGGCGCGCTCGCGATCGCCGTCGGCGCGCCCTGTCTCGTCATCGACCGTTACACCTGGCGCAGCGCGCGCACGATCACCGCCGTGCGCCTGCTCTATCCCGGTGACTCTCACCGCCTTGTCGCGCGATTCAAGGGAGGCTGAGAGGATATGTCGGCACAAATCGTGCAACGCTTCGAACAGCGGTCCACGTGGACCGACAGATTAACAGGACGTCAATCCACCGATCGGCAGAGGACGACAATCATGCGTAATTCGACGATATTTGCGACAATCATTGCTCTCGCGGCCGCCACTCCCGTGCTCGCCGACGACGTCAAGGTCGGCGTCGGCATCTCCGGATGGACCGGCTTTGCGCCGCTGACATTGGCGAAGGAGGCCGGCATCTTCAAGAAGAACGGCCTCGACGTCAGCATCAAGAAGATTCCGCAGAAGGACCGCCATCTCGCCATCGCTTCGGGCGACATCCAATGTGCGGCGACGACGGTCGAGACCTGGATCTCCTGGAACGCCAACGGCGTTGCCACCAAGCAGATCTTCCAGCTCGACAAGAGCTATGGTGCCGACGGCATGGCCGTGCGCAACGACGTCGCCGCGATCAAGGACCTGAAGGGCAAGACCGTCGCCGCCTCCGCGCCCGGCACCTCGCCGTATTTCGCGCTGGCCTGGATGCTCAAGAAAAACGGGCTGTCGGTGAAGGACGTCACCGTCGTGAACCTGGAGCCGGCCGCCGCCGCACAGGCCTTCGTCTCCGGCCAGAACGACGCCGCAATGACCTATGAGCCCTATCTGTCGACGGTGCGCGCCGCGCCCGACAAGGGCAAGATCATCGCGACCACGCTGGACTATCCGATGGTCATGGACACCTTCGGCTGCACGCCGAAGTTCCTGACGGAGAATCCCAAGGCCGCCAAGGCGCTCGCCGACAGCTATTTCGAGGCGCTCGAGATGATCGCCAAGGACCAGGCCAAGGCCTATGAGATCATGGGCGCCGACGTGAAGCAGACCGGCGAGCAGTTCGGCAATTCGGCGAAATATCTGCGCTGGCAGGACAAGGCCGCCAACCAGAAGTTCTTCGCGGGCGACTTCCTGACCTTCAACAAGGAGGCCGCCGAGCTTCTGCTCGAGATCGGCATCATCAAGGGCGCGCCGAAGGTCGAGGATCTCTTCGACGCCAGCTTCATCAAGTAAGTCACTTCAGGAGCTGCCGGCCCCGTCTCGCGGCGGGGCCGGCAAGTCCGTTCACCGCCCGGATAATCGTCGATGCGTCCCTTGGACCCTGTTACATCGAAGCAGCGCGTGGCTTATGGCCTTGCGTTCTTCGTGCTTTTCGTCGCCCTCTGGTCGTGGGCGACGCTCGGCGGCCATGTGTCGAAGACCTTCCTCGCCAACCCCTTGACCATGGTGCAGGAAGGTTTCGACCTGCTGACCAAGCAGGGCTTCGTCTACGACATCGGCATGACGATCTGGCGCGTCGTCGGCGGCTTCGCGCTCGCCGCGATCATCGCGGTGCCGCTCGGCGTGCTGATGGGCGCCTACAAGCCGATCGAAGCCTTCCTCGAGCCGTTCGTCTCCTTCGCGCGCTATTTGCCCGCCTCCGCCTTCATCCCGCTCCTGATCCTGTGGGCCGGGATCGGCGAATTGCAGAAGCTGCTCGTCATCTTCATCGGCTCGGTGTTCCAGGTCATCCTGATGGTCGCCGTGACCGTCGGCGCAACGCGGCGCGATCTGGTCGAGGCCGCCTATACGCTGGGCGCCGGCGACCGCGGCATCATCCGCCGCGTGCTGCTGCCCTCCTCCGCGCCCGAGATCGCCGAGATCCTGCGGCTGGTGCTGGGCTGGGCCTGGACCTATGTCATCGTCGCCGAGTTGATCGGCTCGTCCTCGGGCATCGGCCACATGATCACCGACAGCCAGGCGCTGCTCAACACCGGCCAGATCATCTTCGGCATCATCGTGATCGGACTGATCGGCCTGCTCTCGGACTTCATGTTCAAGGCCTTCAACGCCTGGCTGTTTCCGTGGAGGCTCGCATGACGATCCTCAAGATCGAGCAGGTCTCGCGCACCTTCCCGGCGCGCCACGGCAACGCGCCGACCAAGGCGCTGGAGCCGACCGACCTCGTCATCGGCAACAACGACTTCGTCACCATCCTCGGCCCCTCCGGCTGCGGCAAGTCCACGCTGCTGCGCATCGTCGCCGGCCTCGACCGCCCGACAAGCGGGCGGGTCACGCTCGACGGGCGCGAGGTGACCGGCCCCGGCGCCGATCGCGGCATGGTGTTCCAGTCCTACACGCTGTTTCCCTGGCTCACAGTGCGCGAGAACATCGCCTTCGGCCTGCGCGAGCGCGGCGTGTCCGAGGCGGAGCGCCACAAGATCGCCGACGCGTTCATCCGCCAGGTCGGGCTGTCCGGCTTCGAGAATCATTGGCCGAAGCAGCTCTCCGGCGGCATGCAGCAGCGCACGGCGATCGCGCGCGCGCTCGCCAACGATCCCAAGATCCTGCTGCTCGACGAGCCGTTCGGCGCGCTCGACAACCAGACCCGCGCGCTGATGCAGGAGATGCTGCTCGGGATCTGGGAACGCGACCAGAAGACCGTGCTGTTCGTGACCCACGACATCGAGGAGGCCATCTTCCTCGGCAGCCGCGTCATCGTCATGAGCGCGCGCCCCGGCCGGATCAAGGCCGAGATCGATGTGGACCTGCCGCATCCGCGCTCCTACAAGATCAAGACCACGCCGGAATTCGTCCAGCTCAAGGAACGGCTGGTCGAGGAGATCCGCACCGAGGCGCTGAAGGTTGCCGAACATGCCTGACGCTTCCCCTTCCGTCGACGGCGAGCGCGTGCTTGCCGATCTCAATGCGCTGCGCGCCATCGGCGCCTACAAGACTGGCGTGCACAAGCCGACGTTCTCCGAGCCGCACAGGCTTTCGCTGGACTGGCTCATGCGCAAGCTGCCGGACGCGGGGCTCGCCGCCTCGATCGACGGCATCGGCAATGTCTTCGGCACCAGCGCCAAGGCCGGACCCAAGCTGCTGGCCGGCTCGCATCTGGAGAGCCAGAACTACGCCGGCTGGCTCGATGGCCCGCTCGGCGTCGTCTATGCGCTCGAGGCCGCGCGCGTTCTCAATGCCGATCCCTCCGTGAACGGAGCCGTCGAAGTCGCCGCCTGGTGCGACGAGGAAGGACATTTTGGCCATTTCCTCGGCTCGCGATCCTATGTCGGACAGGTCACCGAGGCCGACATCGACGCCGCGCGCGACCGCACCAGCGGCCGCGCCATGCGCGATGCGCTCGCAGAGATGGGGCTCGCCGGCCGCCCACGCGTCGGCGTCGAGCCGGGCCGCCACGTCGGATATCTGGAGGCGCATATCGAACAGGGCGACACGCTCGAAAGCGGCAAGCTCGCGATCGGAATCGTCAGCTCCATCGTCGGCATCTGGCAGTACCGCATCAATTTCGCCGGTGAGCAAAATCACGCCGGCACCACGCGCATGGCCGTGCGCAAGGATGCCGGGCTGGCGCTGGCCAAATTCTGTGTCGCGATCGACGAACGTTTTCCCGTCGCCTGCGGTCCGCGCACAGTTTGGACCACCGGGCGCATTACGCTCGATCCGGGCGCACCGAGCATCATTCCGGGCGGCGCCGAAATGCTGTTCCAGATCCGCGACGACGATCCCACCGTGATTGCCCGGCTGGAGCAGCTGCTGCGGACCATGGCGGACGAGGCCAGCGCGAGCGGCCCGTGCACCGTCACCGTCGAGAAGCTGCGCACCGGCGCGCCTGCCATGATGAGCGATCGCTTTCAGGATGCGATCGAAGCCGCGAGCAAGGCGCGGGCCGGTGGACGATCGATCCGCATGCCCAGCGGCGCCGGCCACGATGCGCAGATGCTGGCCAGTGTCATGCCCGCCGGCATGCTGTTCGTGCCCTCGATCGGCGGCATCAGCCATCACTGGACCGAGAACACCGCCGACGTCGATATCGTCACCGGCGCAGAGGTCTTCGTCGATGCCTGCCGGCGGATCCTTACAAGTTAGAACGACGTCCCTCCGCCGAACCTGAACTCCTGCACGACGTCGTATTTGCCCTTCGTGATCGGCACGGCATAGTCGAAGCGCAGCGGCCCGAACGGGGAGGCCCAGATCAGGCCGATGCCGACCGAGGATCGCACCGTGCTGCCGTCGTCATATTGCAATCCGCAATTCGGGCACGCCTTGGAGTTGACTTCGCCCGTGGCCGACCACGAGGTCGGCCCCTGATAACCCCAGAGCGATCCGGCATCGGCGTAGAGCGCGCCCTTCAGGCCGACTTCCTTGGGCAGGAACCAGAACGGCATCTGTAGTTCCGCGGACGCGCCCCAATATTTCGTGCCGCCGAGCGCATCGCCGCTGGAGCCGTAATTGTAATAGGTGATGTCGCGCGGCCCGATGCCGTTCGAGGCGAAGCCGCGCACCAGGTTCGGACCCATCTGGAAGTGATCCAACATGCGCAGATCCCGGTCACCGATCTTGCTCAGCAGGCCGCCCTGGAGGTGAATCACGCTGACGATCTCGGAGACCAGCGGCGTGTAGTATTTGGTGTCCAGCGCAGTCTTCAGATAGGTGACGTCGCCGCCGACCCCGGCGAAATCCTGCCGGAAGTCGACCAGCAATCCGTCCGTCGGATTCTTGGTGTTGTCGAGCGTGTTGTAGTTCAGGGTGTAGCCGAGCGACGAAGTCCAGGTCGCGCCGTTCGCCAGCTCCTTTCGAACCGGCAGGCTCGACTCGCCGTCGCCGTAGCAGCCGTAGCCATAGACTCCCGAGCTCGTGGAATTGGTCGGGTCCGCGCCGCCCAGGACGCTCTGGATGTAGGCTGGCGTCGGATTGAAGGCCAGCGAGGCGTTGGACGCGTTGTTGTTGCAATTGTTGTAGGCGCTGGCGAGCGAGATGCTCTGCTGATAGAGCGAATAGCGCAGCTGCAGGGAGAGATCCTCGCGCAAGGCCAGGCCAATGCGGGGGGAGAAACCGAGCGTCGTCACGCCGTAGCTCGTATAGCTGTTCGCCTTCTGCTCCTTCCAATAGGTATCGAATCCAAGCGCCAGCCGGTAGTCGAGCAGATAAGGCTCGACGAACGACAACGATATGCCCCGCGAATATTGGCCGTAGGTAACCGATGCCTTGGCATAGAGCCCGCGGCCGAGCAGGTTGCGCTCGGAGATCGAGACTTCCGCCAGCGCGCCATCGGTGGTGGAGTAACCGCCCGAGACCGAGAAGTCGCCGGTCGATTTCTCTTCCATGTCGACGATCAGGATCACGCGATCGCTCGACGAGCCCGGCTCGGTGACGATCTTGACGCTCTTAAAGTAGTCGAGGTTCTTCAGCCGTCGCTCGGCGCGATCGACCAGCGCGCGGTTGTAGGCATCGCCCTCCGAGAGGTCGAATTCGCGGCGGATGACGTAGTCGCGCGTGCGCGTGTTGCCGCGCAGGTTGATGCGCTCGATGTAAGTCCGCGGGCCTTCGTCGACATTGAACACGACGGAGACGGTGTGCGCCTCGAAATTGCGGTCGCCGCCGGGACGGACCACGGCAAAAGCATAGCCGCGGCGCGAGGCCTCGATCTGCATCTCTTCGGTCGACTTCTCGACCAGTTCGACGTTGTAGAGCGAGCCGGCGCTGACGCGCGAATAGGTGCGGAGCGAGGCGGTGTCGAAATTGGCAATGCTGGAGCGGTAGTCGACGGAGCCGATGCGATATTGAGCACCTTCCTCGATCTTGAAGGTCACCAGAAAGCCCTTCTTCTCCGGATCGTATTCGGTGAGCGCAGCCACGACCTGGACGTCGGCGTAGCCGTTCTTGAGGTAGAAGCGGCGGATCAGGTCGCGGTCGGCCTCGACGCGATCGGGATCGTAAACGTCGTTGTTGCCGAGGAAGCTGAGCAGGTTGCTCTCATGCGTCTTGATGACGTCGCGCAGGCGCGAGGCCGAGAACGCGCTGTTGCCGATGAACTCGACCGACTTGACCGATGTCTTCGCACCCTCCTCGACCGTGAAGATGAGATCGACGCGATTGTTCGGCTGCTCGATGATCTCGGGCGTGACGCGGACGTCGTAGCGGCCGGAGCGCCGGTAGATCTCGGCGATGCGCAGCGTGTCGGACTGCACCAGCGCCCGCGAAAAGGTCCCGCGCGGCTTGGACTGGATTTCCGCCGAGAGTTGCTCGTCCTTGATCTTCTTGTTGCCCTCGAAGGCGATGCGGCCGATCACGGCATTCTCGACCACCGACACCACGATGCGGCCGCCGGCCTGATTGATCTTCACGTCCTGGAACAGGCCGGTCGCGATCAGCGCCTTGAGCCCGTCATCGAGGGCGGATTGATCGAGACGCCCGCCCGGGCCCGGATTGAAATAGGAGCGGACCGTCTCGGCCTCCACCCGGCGATTGCCTTCGACGACGATCGCCTGCATCGCTTGCGCGGCCGCCGGCTGCGGCAACAGCGCAAGCGGGAGTGAGCTTGCAATCGATAGAGCACTCATCGCCACGACGATCAACCAGGCCCGCAAAAACGACATTCCACACCTCAACAAAACCTCGCCTGCTCTGAGACGAGACAGCTGTGGCCGCGGTGTGGCCTGAAGATTGCTGGTTTGTTTCCGGTCGTTGAATTTGATTGGGCGATCAGCAGCGCGAGCGCCGCCGCCGCGACGACCCCGCGCACTGTGGGCGGCGACCGAACCGCCTCGAAGCTGCCGCGCAGGCGCCCTGGCCATGCAGAGGTTCAGCAACATCGCGCAACGCCGGCATTCTTTACAGTCACTTAAGCCGGTGCGAGAGGCGGCCGCATCAGGAACTCGCACAGGATGTTGTCCGATGAACGCGCTTGTCACGACCAGAGCAGTGCTAGCCGCCCTCCTCGCCTCGACCCTCGCCGCTCATCCCGCCAGCGCCGGCAAGCGCGAGCCGCAGCGGGCGACCCAGGATGCGGTTTACGAGTACGGCCCGCACGGCCCCAATCGGTCCTACCAGTCCGGTCCGCGCACGCGCATCTATGTCAGCAAGCGGTCGTGGCTCGACGGCGGGACCGAGGTGCTTCCGGGCGATCGCAAGTTCACCGACTACGCCTTGCCGCCCGGCGCCTCGTTCGCGCGCAGCAACAACAACCGGCCACTCGACCGGCAGCCGCTCAGCCCCGACTCGGATCTGGGTGGATTTGCGCAGCGGATTCCGATTACGTGGTGAGTGAAATTCTCGTGTCCCGGACAAGCCGCAACGCGCAAGCGTTGCGGCGCAGAGCCGGGACCCAGAGGGCGACACGGTCCAATGCCGCGAGATGGGCCCCGCCTCTGCAGCGCACCGCCAAAGCGGCGCTGCGCTGCGTCCGGGGCACGCGTGGAGGGTGGCGTACGCTCTCCCAACGACGTCATTGCGATCTCAAGGGCTCCTCGCGATGACGACACTGCTCAATCCGTCATCCTGAGGTGCGAGGCATGGGACGCAACGCGTCCCATGGGGAGCCTCGAAGGATGAGCGGCCCCGATGCAGCCGGGCCGTCGCCCTTCGAGGCTTGCTCTGCAGCGCTGCGCGCAGCAGAGCGCGCGCCTCAGGGTGACGGTCATGAGTTTGGGCCCGCATCATCGATTTTTGAGATTTTTAGAGAAGACACGCCTTCGCAGCCTCGCGGCGCAATTCGCCCGAGCTTTGTTTCGTCTCGCTACCCTCTCAAAGCCAAGAGGCGCAGGGAAGGCCGGGTGCCAGCTCGCACCCGCGGTCCGCTGCGCGAAATGCACACGCAGAAGAACCGCACAGCAGCATACAGGTGTGGCCAATCACTCGGCCTTCCCTGCGCGGTGGTCGGACGGCTTATGCCGTGCTCTCCCGGGAGCCGAACTTTCCTTCTGGCCTCCCTCGCCGTTCGAATTGGCGATGCCGTCCGCCCGGTTGGGCTCGCGCACATCTTCGATCCGGCTTGACCGTAGCAACGACGGCCAGGACCACACGGTTTTGCCGTACGCACGGCCCGCCATGTCGCCGCAGTTTTTCCAGCCCTGTCGACGAAGCCGGAAACTTACAGGCGAGACGAAACCTAACAGCGCCGCTCGTCCGCACGCGGCCACGGGCTCACAGGGACACCCCGCCCTGCCCGCACCCCTCGCGCCGACGCTGCCGCGTCCACCGCAAGCCCGGCTCGCGAACGTGACGACCACAAGATCGCCCCTCTTGAGTGAGCCGGGATGGCCGACACATACGCCATTTCCGAATTTCGGTAAAGTGGAATATTTTCGCGCAGATGGATTGACAGAGGGCGACACAGGCACGGTGGCGCAGGCCCGGGACATCCACTCTTCGGCCTTGCCGAGACGTCCGGCAATACCTGTTTACATTCAGCAACATTCCGGCTGCCGAAAGGCCACGATCGGCCGGCTAGTTGGCGGTTGCCTCGCCCTCCCCCAGAGGACCGTGGAAATCCCTCCGGACCGAGGCCCATGGATTTCAACCGATTTGATGCCGCCGTACCCGTTCGCCGCTACTCCCCTGCCATCTGCCGAGAAGGCTCACCGTCCGCCGTTGCGCGGCCCCATATCGCGCGCCGGGTCAGCCTGCGTTGCGCTGATGCTGGGCAGCGCCCTGGCCGGCTGCGCGGTTGGGCCGGATTATGCCGGCCCGCCCAGGCTCGCCCTGCCCTCGCACTGGAGCAGCAACCCCGCCCCGCATCGGGAGGCCGGCAGGCTCGATCGCTGGTGGCTGCGCTTGCGCGATCCCCTGCTCAACCGGCTGATCGAAGAGGCCGTCGAAGCCAATCCCGACGTTGCGAAGGCAAAAGCAGTCGTGCGCGAGGCGCGCGCCACGCTGCAACAGACGGCGGCAGGCCTGTTTCCGTCCGTGAGCGGCACGGCCTCGGTGACGAACAACAAGACCAGCGCCGCGTCCTCGTCCGTCCTCGTCGACAGCGCGCCCTACTCGCTTCACCAGGCCAGCTTCGATTCCAGCTGGGAGCTCGACCTGTTCGGCGGCACGCAGCGGGGCATCGAGGCGGCGCTGCGCAGCGCGCAATCCGCCGAGGAGGATCTGCGCGACAGCCTCGTCACGCTGATCGGCGACGTTGCCGCCTATTACGTCGAGGCGCGCGGCTACCAGGCGCGGATCGCGCTGGCGCAGCGAACATCGGTCTCGCAGCGCGACACCGAAAAGCTCACCCGCAGCAAACACGAGGCCGGCAGCGGCAACGCGGTCGACCTCGCCAAAGCCACCGCGCAAGCCGCGAGCACGGAAGCCAACGTTCCGACCTATCAGGCGGCGCTTGCGGCCGACATTCACCGGCTCGGAATCCTGCTCGGGCGCCCGCCGGACGGCGTCGCCTCGTTGCTGGCACGGTCCGCGCCCGTGCCGGCGCCGCGCATGCCGCTGCCCACGGGACTGCCCGCAGATCTCCTGATGAGCCGCCCCGATGTCGCCAGCGCCGAGCGCAAGCTGGCGCAGGCGACCGCCAAGATCGGCCAGGCGGAGGCCGACCGTTATCCGGCGGTGTCGCTGACCGGTTCGGTCGGCACCTCGGCGATACGTGCCGGCGATCTCGCCAAATATTCGAGCCTGAGCTGGTCGGTCGGGCCCTCGATCACCGTGCCGGTGTTCGACGCGGGCAAGCGCCTGGCCACCGTCAGGATCGCGGAGGCGCAACGCGACCAGGCGTTCGCCACATTCCATTCGACCCTGCTCACCGCACTCGAGGACGTCGAGAACGCCCTGGTCTCGCTGTCGCGCGAACGCGTGCGTGCCACCAAGCTGACGGAAGCCGCCAGAAACTACCGCGAAGCCGCACGGCTGTCGCGCTCGCTGTTCGAGACCGGCAGCGCCAGCTTCATCGACGTGCTGGACGCCGAGCGTTCGCTCTATTCGGCCGAGGATTCGCTGATCCAGAGCAAGGTGTCGGCGGCCAAGGACTACATTGCGCTGGCCAAGGCGCTCGGCGGCGGCTGGTCCGATCCGGTCGAAGTGTCGAGGCCGATCATCGTGGACACCAACACGGGACCTCACTTGCGAGAGACGCAGAAGTGACCGAGATCATCACCGCCAAACGCCTGAAGATCGCCGCGGCGATCGTTGCCGTCGTGGCCACCGGCGTGGTCGCGGCCACGCGCTTTCCGGGAACGTCGAGCAAGGCGCAGTCCTACATCACCGCGCCGGTCACCGTCAGCGATCTGCGCGAGGAGGTGCTCGCCAGCGGCACGCTGAAACCGGCGCGACTGACCGCGGTCGGCGCACAGGTGTCGGGTCGGATCACCGCCCTCAACGTCCGCGTCGGCGATACGGTGAAGGCCGGCGACGTCATCGCCCAGATCGACCCCGTCACCAAGCAGAACGATCTGCGCAACTCCGAGGCGTCGCTGAAGAACTACCGTGCGCAGAAGCTCGAGAAGGAGGCCGCGCTGGTTCTGGCCGAGGCGAACCTCGCGCGCCAGCAGGCGACACTGGCGCAACGCGCCACCTCGCGCAGCGATTTCGACAGCGCGGATTCGACCGTGCGGCAGACCCGCGCCCAGATCGCCGCCCTCGAAGCCTTGATCGTGGGGGCGGAAGCCAGCGTCGAGACCGCGCGCGTGAACCTCGAATATACCCGCATCACCGCGCCGATCGACGGCACGGTGCTCGCCACCGTGGTGCAGGAGGGTCAGACGGTCAACGCGGTGCAGTCGGCGCCGACCATCGTCGTGCTCGGCCAGCTCGAGACCATGACCGTACGGGCGGAGATCTCCGAGGCGGACATCGTCAAGGTCAAGCCGGGGCAATCGCTGTACTTCACCATCCTCGGCGACCAGGACCATCGCTATGAAGCGCGGCTGGAGCAGATCGAGCCGGCACCCGAATCGATCAAGAGCGACGCCAGCTTCTCCTCGACCACCACCAGTTCGACCTCGAGCACGAGCTCGTCGAGCTCGACCAGCACGGCGATCTATTACATCGGCGTCTTCAACGTCCCGAACAAGCAGCTTTCGCTGCGGACCTACATGACCGCCGAGGTTCACATCATCACTGGCGAAGCGAAGCGGGTGAAGGTGGTTCCCGCCCTCGCCGTCATGCGCAAATCGGATGGCCGCAGCACCGTCCGCATCCTCAGCGCATCCGGCGAGGTCAGCGAGCGCGAGGTCAAGACCGGCCTCAACGATCGCACCATCGTCGAGATCAGGTCCGGTCTTGACGAGGGCGAGCGGGTCGTCACCGGAGAGGCCAGCGAGCAGACCGCATCGCGCGGCATGCAGGGCGGCCCGCCCGGAGGCCTCTGACATGGCCGATCCGATCATCGCACTCGAGACCGTTCGGCGGGAGTTCGCGGCCGGCGACGTCAGCGTGGTCGCGCTCGACGATGTCTCGCTGAGCATCCAGCCCGGCGAGATGGTGGCGATCATCGGCTCGTCCGGATCGGGCAAATCGACGCTGCTCAATATCCTCGGCTGTCTCGACCGCCCGACCTCCGGCACCTATCGCGTCGCCGGCCAGAACGTCTCCGAGCTCGACGCCGACGCGCTGGCGGCGCTGCGCCGCGAACATTTCGGCTTCATCTTCCAGCGCTATCATCTCCTCGGCGACCTCTCGGCCGGCGAGAATGTCGAGATCCCCGCGATCTATGCCGGGATGAAGGCCCGCGAGCGCCGCGCGCGCGCCGAGCAGCTTCTCGCAAGACTCGGCGTCAGCGACCGGCGCGGCCATCGCCCGAACCAGCTCTCGGGCGGCCAGCAGCAACGGGTCTCGATCGCGCGTGCGCTGATCAACGGCGCCGAGGTCATCCTGGCGGACGAGCCCACCGGCGCGCTCGACCGGCGCAGCGGCGAGGAGGTCCTGAAGATCCTGAAGGAGCTGCACCGCGAGGGTCGGACCATCATCATCGTCACCCACGATGCCGACGTCGCCGCACGGGCCGGGCGCATCATCGAGCTGCGGGACGGCAAGATCGTCTCCGATCGCCGCACCGAGACGACCGACACTCCGGAGCGGCCTGTCGCCGTCTCCCGGACGCCGTGGGACAACGTCCCCGGCTGGTCCGGCGCCTTGCGGCGCCTGCGCGAGGCCTCGCGGATGGCGCTGGTGGCGATGGCCGCGCACCGGCTGCGCGCCTTCCTCACCATGCTCGGCATCATCATCGGCATCGCCGCGGTGTCGTCCGTGGTGGCGCTCGGCAACGCGTCCCAGCGCAAGGTTCTGTCCGACATTTCGAGCCTCGGCACCAACACGATCGAGGTGTTTCCAGGCAAGGATTTCGGCGACGCGCGCGCCGGCAAGATCAAGACGCTGGTGCTAGACGACGCCCGCGCGCTCGACCGGCAGGACTTCATTGCAGGGGTCACCCCGACGGTCTCGACCAGCACCACGGTGCGGTATCGCGGCAACGAGTCCAACGTGCTGGTGAACGGCGTCGGCGAGAGCTATTTCCAGGTCAAGGGCGCCAAGCTCGCGAAGGGCCGCCTGTTCGACACCGACGCGATCCGCAACATCGAGCGGCAGGTCGTCATCGACGACAATACCCGCAAGACGTTCTTCGCCGACGACCAGACCTCGGGGATCGGCCGCGTGATCTGGCTCGGCAAGGTGCCGTGCCGCATCGTCGGCGTGATCGCCCAGCAGCAGGGCGGGTTCGGCTCGAACCAGAACCTGTCGGTCTACCTGCCCTACACCACCGTGCAGGCCCAGTTCACGGGCGATCATTCGCTGCGCAGCATCCTGCTGCGGATCAGCGACGATATCTCGACCAATCTGGCGCAAGACGCGGTGACGACGATGCTGACGCAGCGGCACAACACCAGGGATTTCGTCATCCTCAACACCGACGATATCCGCCGCACCATCACCAGCACGACGCAAACGCTGGCGTTCCTGGTGGCGGCGATCGCAGTGATCTCGCTGGTCGTCGGCGGCATAGGCGTCATGAACATCATGCTGGTGTCCGTGTCGGAACGGATCAGCGAGATCGGCGTGCGCATGGCGGTCGGCGCCAGGCGCAGCGACATCCTCCAGCAATTCCTGGTGGAGGCGACCCTGATTTCGTCGATCGGCGGCATCGCGGGCATTCTGGTCGCGATGCTGCTCGGCCTTGCCATCAACCTTGCCGTGCCCGGCTTCGAGGTCAGCTATTCGACGTTCTCGATCGGCGCGGCGTTCCTGACCTCGACCGGTATCGGGGTCGCCTTCGGCTTCTTCCCGGCCCGCCGCGCCGCCTTCCTCGACCCCGTGGTGGCGCTGAGCCGCGACTGACCCTAGGATTGCCCATGACCGCAGTGCTTCGGACGGCACATTCGTCCGCAAATCGACCAACGACCGGCCCCGATGCGATTCAGACCATGACCAACGGCAGCCCGAACATCCTGATCGTCGAAGACGACAAGCCGACCCGCGACCTGATCTCGCGCTATCTGCGCGATCACAGCTTCTCGGTCGACGCGGTCGCGAACGGCAAGGAGATGGACCGCCATCTCTCCCACGACCGGGTCGACCTGATCATCCTCGACCTGATGCTGCCGGGGGAGGACGGCCTGAGCCTCTGCCGTCGCCTGCGGATGGATTCCACGACGCCGGTCATCATCCTCACCGCGAAGGGCGAGGATCTCGACCGCATCCTCGGCCTCGAGATGGGCGCCGACGATTATCTGGCAAAGCCGTTCAACCCGCGCGAGCTTCTCGCCAGGATCAATGCGGTGCTGCGCCGGCGATCGAGCGGCCTCGGCGCCGGCTCCGCCCCTGCGCGTCTCACATTCCAGGGCTGGACCATCGATCTTCGCTTGCGCGAGTTGCGCGACCCGCAAGGCGCGCAGGTGCCGCTGACCAGCGCCGAGTTCGATCTGCTGCAGGCCTTCTGCGAGCGGGCAGGACGCGTTCTCACCCGCGACAACCTGCTGAGCATGACGCGCGGGCGTCCCGGCGGAGGCTTCGGCCGCAGCATCGACGTGCTGGTCAGCCGGCTGCGCCGCAAGCTCGACCGAACGGAAGGCACATCCGTGATCAAGACCGTCCGCATCGGCGGCTACGTCTTCACGCCGGTGGTGGAGGAAGCATGAGCCGCGCCGCCGATATCGTCGCGCTCTTCAGCTTCAGGCGGATCAGCGGCCAGATCGCCGCCTTGATCCTGGGATCGCTGATCCTGATCCATGTCCTGATCACCGGGTATTTTCTCCTCAACCAGCCGAAGCTGCTGGCGGACACGTCGCTGGAGCAGATCGAGCTGATCGTGCGGATCATCGCCAACACGCCGAAGGCCGAGCGCGCGCTCGTCCTCGAGAGCGTCAGCCGCACCTTTCCACCGCTCAAGCTCCAATTGCGAGACAGCGCTTCCGCCTCCACCACGCCGCAGTCGATGCGAACATCCCTGACCGTCCCTTCCGCACTCGGGGTCAGGGCCGAGTTCATTCGCGGCAGCGGCGCGGAGGACGAGCGCGTCTGGTTCCACCTTCCGGGCGACGACGTGCTGGAAGCCGTGATCGGATCGCCTAGGATGCCGGCCTTCGTCAGCGGCCTCTGGACCTCGACGCTGCTGTTCCTCGTGGCGAGCCTAACCCTGCTCGGCGTCTGGGCCGGCCGCGCGCTGTCCTCGCCCCTGTCGGCCTTCGCGCGCGCGGCGGAGGACTTCAGCCTGAGCCGGTCCTCCGCGCCGCTGCCCGAAAACGGGCCGGAGGAGATCAAGTCCGCAGCGCGAGCGCTCAACCGGATGCGCGATCGCATCACGACGCTGATGAACGACAGAACCCGCATGCTGGCGGCAATCAGCCACGATCTGCGCACGCCGATCACGCGTCTGCGGCTGCGTTCGGAATATATCGAGGATCCGGCCCAACGCGCGCAGACCGTGCGCGACCTCGACCAGATGCAGTCGATGCTGGAATCGGTGCTGTCGCTCCTGCGCAGCGAAAGCCCGGCCAAGCCGACGCTGGTGGACGTCGCGGCGCTGCTTCAAATGGTTTGCGAGCAGTTTTCGGATTCCGGATTTGCCGTGACCTATTCCGGCCCGGACAGAGCCGCCTTCGTGCTGCGGCCCGACGAAATCATCCGCGCGGTCACCAACCTCGTCGAGAACGCGACGCGCTTCGGAACCAAGATCGACGTCGCGCTGGTGACGGTCGAGGAGCGGCTCGTCATCGACGTCTCCGACGACGGGCCCGGCATTCCCGACGAACGGAAGGCAATGATGCTGGAACCCTTCGTGCGCGGAGAGGAAGCCCGCACCATGGACGAGACGGCGGGATTTGGCCTCGGCCTCTCGATCGCGCAGGCGATCGTGACCGCGCATGAGGGAACACTCGAGCTGCTCGACAACGCACCAAGGGGACTGCGCGTCCGCTTGCGGCTTGCGCGGGGTGCCGGCGGCAATTCGCCAGCGCCTCGGCCATAAAGCTGCGGCATTTGTCGGGTTTGTCGGCCGCCCTGCCCCGCTTTCCCGGAGATTCCATTGTCTTCTGCCGACCGGCCGGCGACACGCCTGGCGACCCGGCTTGCCTTCCTCGTTGCGGGCTTCGGCATCGCGTGCTGGGCGCCGCTGGTGCCGTTCGCGAAGACGCGGCTCGGCGTCGATGACGGCGTGCTCGGACTGCTTCTGCTCAGCCTCGGCATCGGCTCCGTCGTCGCGATGCTGCTGACCGGAATCATAAGCGCGCGCTACGGCAGCAGGCCGATCATCATCCTGGGCGGGTTCGGTCTGGCGCTGGTCCTGCCCCTGCTCGCGGTCGCAAGCTCGCCCGCGACGCTGGCGCTGGTCCTGTTCGCATTCGGCGCCGCGCTGGGCTCGATCGACGTCGCCATGAACATCCATGCCGTGGAGGTGGAGCGCGCCGCAAAACGCCCGCTGATGTCCGGCTTCCACGCGCTGTTCAGCATCGGGGGCTTTGCCGGATCCGCGCTGATGACGGGGCTGCTCTCGCTGCAATTCGGCCCGCTCGCCTGCACGCTGATCTGCTCCGTGCTGATGCTGATCGCGATGGCCGTGACCTCGCCGCGCCTGCTGCGCGCCGTGCAGGTGCAGGAGGGCCCGCTGTTCGTGCTGCCGCACGGATCGGTGCTGCTGCTCGCGCTGCTCGGCGCCATCACCTTCCTGGTCGAGGGCGCGATGCTCGATTGGGGCGCGCTGCTCGTGATCGGCGCCGGGCTCGTCACCGAGGCGCAGGGCGGAGCCGGCTACATCGTGTTCTCGATTGCGATGACGGCAGGGCGGCTCGGCGGCGATGCCGTCGTTGCGCGCATCGGAGACCGCGCGACATTGCTGTGGGGCAGCCTGATCGCGATCGCGGGTTTTGTGGTCCTGCTGACGGCGCCGGTTGCGGCGGTCGCCATCGGCGGATTCCTGCTGATCGGGCTCGGCGCCTCGAACCTCGTGCCGGTGCTCTTCCGCCGCGCCGCCCGGCAAACGGTGATGCCGACGGGCCTCGCGGTCGCGGCGATCACGACCGCTGGCTATGCAGGAATCCTGGTCGGCCCTGCCGGCGTCGGCTTCGTCGCACAGCTGGGCGGATTGCCGCTGGCATTCTGGCTGCTGGCTGCGCTGATGGGCCTCGTCACGCTGTCGGCGGGCATCGTCACGAAGCATGCGTCCCGGACCATGGCGGCCTAACCCTTTCCGTCTCAGGCGTTATTTCGCTTGCCGGGCGCCGCAAGCCATCCACGCAGGTCTGTCAGCCATGCGCCTTTCGGCCAGTTTACTGGTCGCCTCGTTCTGCTAGACCAGAACAAAATACCTTTTGACCCCGTCGCGGGGGGCAATGGCACGTGCCAGCTCATAACAATCAAGACTCGGTCATTTCATTCGGGCCATTTCGGCTGTTTCCAAAGTCCCGGCTCCTGGAGCGAGATGGGGAGCCGCTGCATGTCGGCGGCCGCGCGCTGGATATTCTCATCCTGCTTGCCGGGCGCCCGGGGGAGGTCGTCGACAAGAGAGAGCTGGTCAAGCGCATCTGGGCCGACGTGAATGTCGACGAGGGCAGCCTACGCTTTCATGTCGCAGCGTTGCGCAAGGTGCTCGGCGATACCGGCAAGTCGGCCCGCTATGTCCTCAACGTGCCGGGCCGTGGCTATTGCTTCGCCGCTCCGCTCGCTGAAGCGGCGCCGCCGGTAGCGCCAGCCTCCGCCGAAATCACTCCTTCCCGCTCGCTGCCCGCTCAGCTTGCGAAGATGATCGGACGCGAGGAGGTCATCGAAAAGATTTCGAACGGCCTGACGCTCCATCGCTTCATGACCGTGGTCGGCCCGGGCGGCATCGGCAAGACCGCCGTCGCCGTCGCGGTCGGGCATCGCCGCTCGGCGGATTTCGGCGGCCGCGTCTTCTTCGTCGATTTCGGTCCGCTGCGCGACGCCGGCCATGTCGCGACCACCATCGCCTCCGTCCTCGGACTGGCCGTCAGCGCGGAGGATCCGACGCCGGCCATCCTGACATTTCTGAAGACCGGACCTGCCCTGCTGATCTTCGACAGTTGCGAGCATGTGCTGGACACGCTGGCTCCGATCGTGGAGCGCATCGTGCGCGAGGCACCGCAGCTCCGCGCTCTCGCAACCAGCCGCGAGTCGTTCCGCAGCGAAGGCGAGCGGATTTTCCGGCTGTTTCCGCTGGATTGTCCGCCCGAGCGCGAGCACCTCGACGTCGCCGAGGTCCTGGCCTATCCCGCAGCCCAGCTCTTCGTCGAGCGCATCGCGCAGAGCTCCGGACCGTTCCAGCTCAGCGCCGAAGAGGCACCGCTCGTCGCGAACATCTGCCGGCGCCTCGACGGCATCGCACTGGCGATCGAGCTCGCGGCCGGCCGCGTCAACGCCTATGGCATAGCCGGCACGGCCTCCCTGCTCGACAGCCGCTTTTCGCTGCAATGGCGCGGGCGGCGCACGGCCGTGCCGCGGCACCAGACGCTCGCCGCCGCGCTCGATTGGAGTTACGACCTGTTGCCTCCGGCGGAAAGCGCCGCCTTGCGGCGATTGTCGGTGTTCGCCGGGCCGTTCGCGCCGGAGGCCGCCGCCGCCGTCGCGTCCGGCGACGGTCTCAGCACCTCGGAGACGCTGGAGGCGATCGACAGCCTGGTCACCAAATCGCTGATCTCGCCATCGGGCTCGCGGACGCTGCGTTACCGCCTGCTCGACACCACGCGCACCTACGCGCTCGGCAAGCTCAGCGAGCTCGGCGAAGTCAGGCAATTCGCGCGGCGCCATGCCGAGCATTTTTGCGACTTCTTCGAGCGCGCGGAGGCCGACAAATCGACGCCGCTTCCGGAATGGCTGAGCACCTATGGCGGCGAGCTGGACAATGTGCGCGCGGCGCTGGACTGGGCCTTCGCGCCCGACGGCGATGCGAGGCTCGGTATCGCGCTGACGGCGACCGCGGTGACCCTGTGGGTGCGCCTTTCGCTGTTTGCCGAATGCCGCGAACGCTGCAGAACGGCACTGGCGGCGCTCGGCGAGGACCGCGGCGACGACCACGTCCGCATGCAGCTGCTGTCGGCACTCGGCTGGTCGCTGATGTATGGCGAGGGCCGCGCGCGCGAGGCGCGGGCGATCCTCGAGACGACGCTCGAGCTCGCCGAGCGCCTCGACGACAAGGATTTCCGCCTGCGCGCGCTCTGGGGCCTGTGCATCGACCAGTTCAACAACGGGCAGTTCGGCAAGGCCCGCGCGTTCGCCGACCGCTTCGCGAACGCTGCCGCGCACTCACCCGACAACACCGATCTCATGCTCGGTGACCGCCTGACGGCCGTCGCGCTGCATTATCTGGGAGACCAGAACGAGGCGCGCCAGCGCATCGACCGGGTCAACGCCTCGCTGCATGTGCTGGTCGCCAAGCCGAAGATCTTCCCGCTCGACCTCCGGATTTCGACGCAATATTTCCGGGCCCGCATCCTGTGGCTGCAGGGCTTCGCCGATCAGGCCCGGGCGCTCGCCGCCGACAACATCGAGCAAGGCCGTGCCAACGGCCATGCGCTGACCTTCTGTAGCGTGCTGGGGCAGGCCGCCTGCCCGATCGCGTTCTGGTCCGGCGATTTCGATGCCGCGGAGCGCCACGGCACCGAGCTGCTCGAGCACACCGAACGCCACGCGATCCGGCTCTGGGGCCTTTGGGCACGCGCCTTCAACGCCGCGGTCATGGCCAGGCGCGGCGACGTCGCGACGGGCCTGCCGCTGCTGCGCGAAGAACTCAATCGCGCCGGCGACGCGCGCTTCCTGCCGCGCTTTCTCCCGCTGCTCGGCGAGCTCGCCGCATGTTTCCTGGAGGCCGGCCAGATTGACCGTGGCCTCGACATGATCGAAGACGTCCTCGCCCGCTGCAACGAGCGGCAGGAACTCTGGTATCTGCCGGAGCTGATCCGCATCAAGGGAGAATTGATGCTCAGAGCCGCGCGGCACTCGGGGGACGCCGAAGCGCGCTTTCGCGAGGCGATCGACATTGCCGTCCGGCAGGGCGCGCGCTTCTGGCAGCTGCGCTGCGCAACCAGTCTCGCGCGGCTCTTGATCGGCGCAGGCCAGCGCGCGGACGCCCTGGCGGTTCTGAAGAATGTCACGGGATCCTTCGCCGGGGGATCCGATATCTCCGACATGCGCATGGCCCGCGAGCTGACGGCGCAATTACGCGCTTAACGGGTCGCAGCATTCGGTGAGACCAAAACCCCTCACCCGGATCGCATCTTCGATGCGATCCGACCTCTCCCTACGGGAGAGGTGGGCCCAGGCTCACGTCGATATTGGACGGAGACTCAACGCGGTCTACTCTCCGACGGCAGCCGCGCGGCGCGGCAGCTTCCAGTCGGGCCGGATGAAGTGACAGGTGTAGCCGTCCGGATAACGTTCGAGATAATCCTGGTGCTCCGGCTCGGCCTCCCAGAATTCGCCGGCGGGCGCGACCTCGGTCACCACCTTGCCCGGCCAAAGGCCCGACGCCTCGACGTCGGCGATGGTGTCTTCGGCGATCCTTTTCTGTTCGTCGCTGGTGTAGAAGATCGCCGAGCGGTAGCTCGTGCCCAGATCATTGCCCTGGCGATTGAGCGTGGTGGGATCGTGGATCTGAAAGAAGAACTCCAGCATGGTCCGGAAGCTGGTCCTTGCGGGATCGAACATGATCTCGATCGCCTCGGCGTGGCCTTCGTGATTGCGGTAGGTGGCGTTCTTGACGTGTCCGCCGGTGTAGCCGACGCGGGTGGAGATCACGCCCGGCTGCTTGCGGATCAGATCCTGCATGCCCCAGAAGCAGCCTCCGGCCAAAACTGCGCGCTCTGTCGTCATCTGTCCGCTCCCGATTGCTTTCCGTTCTGCATCTGCCGCAACATAAGCTTTCGGCCGCCCGGCCGAAAGCCATGCCTTGCATGCGTGCCCCGGGGTTCCCAGAACCGTGGACCCGAAACAAGCGCCCGCCCTAGCCCAGCCTGGCGTCGAGCGTGATCGCGGCGTTCAGCACCTTCGACACCGGGCAGTTCTTCTCGGCCTCGCCAGCGATCTTGGCAAAAGCTGCATCGTCGAGGTTCGGCACCTTGGCACGCAGGGTCAGCGCGGACTTGCTGATCTTGAAGCCTTTGCCTTCGGGCTCGAGGGTCACGGCGGCTTCGGTCGAGAGCTCGTCCGGCGTGAAACCGGCCATCTGAAGCCCGAAGGCCAGCGCCATCGTGAAGCAGCCTGCATGGGCCGCCGCGATCAACTCCTCGGGATTGGTGCCCTTCTCGTTCTCGAAGCGGGTCTTGAACGAATAGGGCGTCTGCGCCAGCACGCCGGATTCGCTTGTGAGGTGGCCCGTGCCGTCGCGACCGGTGCCCTTCCAGACTGCCGTTGCCTTGCGGATCATCTCAAGTTCTCCCTGTGTGATTTCAGCACCGGCGCTTCGTACCGAAGGAAGGCGACATTGGCGTGGCGGGCGAGCAGGCCCGCGATCCGATCGCCGCATCAAATCTGCTGAGCGCCTTGAATCGAGAGTATCTTCAACAGGATGCCGTCGCCCGCCCCGCTCGCAAGTCCTAACAAATTCTAACACGCCAAGCCGCATACGCCCCGCCATGGTGGAGACACTGCACGGTGGACATGGCGGGACATGGCGCTTCTTGATGACGTGATCGATGCCAGCGGCGGAATGACCCGCTGGAACAGCTTGAAGCGATTCACGCTCCACCTTTCCGTTGGCGGGTCGCTGTTCTCCGGTGCCGGACATGCCGGTGAGTTCAAGGATGTGACCGCGGAGGGCTCGACCCACACCCAATCGCTGCGCTTCACCGGCATCACGGGAGGCGAACGGTCCGGCTCCTTTCAACCCGACACCATCACCATCGAGAAGCTGGATGGCGAAGTGCTGCAGGCCTGGAGCAACCCCGTCCTTTCGTTTGCCGAGGCCGGCTCGTCCGCGCTTGCGGACGAGCTGCATCTCGTCTTCTTCTGCGGCGTCGCGATCTGGACTTGCCTGACGATTCCATTCCTGCTTGCGCACCCCGATGTCGTGACCGAGGAGCTGTCACCTTGGCAGGACAGCACTGAAACCTGGCGCCGGCTGCGGGCGCAATTCCCGGCGCACCTGATCACGCTGGCCTCGGAGCAGATCTTTTATTTCGACCAGAGCGGCCTACAGCGGCGCACGGATCACGCGCTGTTCGGGATGAAGATCGCACACGCCTCCTGGGCACATGACAGTTTTGGCGGCATCGTGCTGCCGACGCTCCGACGCATTCAGACCTTGCAGCCGGATGGAACCGTCGCCGCCAAGCCCGTGCTGATGGATGTCGAAATATTCGACGCCGTGTTCGAGTAACGCCTGTGATTCCGGGAGTGGATCGAATTTTCAGCATCGAAATGACGAGCTCTGCGGCGGCCTGTCGCACCCAAGCGCACAAAATCTAACAGATCCTCATCACCCCTAACGAGAGTCCTGGTCCGCTCGGGTCTATCCTCCGAGCATGGAAAGCATTGGTTTGCGCGGTGCCGGGCGTCGCAAACAGCGGCGAAGCCAGGAAGGGACGAGCGATGTCGAACAATCTGCAGGCGGCGCAGGCCGATGGTCCGGCCCGCGCACGGATGGAATCGCCACGCGTCGGGGTCAATGCCCTGCCGAAATGGCGGCTGCGGCGGGTCGAGCAACATATCGCCGATCATTTCGGCCGTTGCATCAGCCTGGCTGAGCTTGCCCATGTCGCCGGCCTGTCCAGGATGCATTTTGCGGCACAATTCCGCGCCGCGACCGGCTGCCGACCCCGCGAATATCTGCTCCGTCACCGGACCGAGCATGCGAAGACGCTGCTCGCGACCACGGAGCGTCCATTGGCGGAGATCGCGCTGGCGGTCGGCTTCAGCACGCAGGCGCATTTTTCGACCGTCTTCAAGCGCATCAGCGGCGAGTCTCCGGCGCGCTGGCGCCTTGCCGGCAAAGGCAAACGGCTCGCGGTCGAAGCGCCTCCATCGCGTCGTCCTTCCCCGGAGGGCAACTGGGTCGCCGGCGCTCCCTATGCCGGGTCGAACGCTCGGATCGGCGGCAGATTGCCGGTAAACTTCTCCACCTCGACCGTCGTCAGCTGACCGGTGCAGCCCTGCGCCAGGGATGAGGTGCCGACGTCGCGGGTGAGCACGTTGGGATTGCCGTGAACGCAGAGCGGTGCCTCGTCTTCCGGATCCATCGGGTCGTACCAGGCGCCGGTCGGAAGCTGCACGACGCCGGGGGCGATGCCGTCGGTGACGTGGACCGCGGCAAGGCAGGCGCCGCGCGCGTTGAAGAGGCGGATGATGTCGCCATCCCTGATGCCGCGCGCGTCCGCGTCAACCGGGTTCATGCGGGCGACCTCGCGGCCGCGATGCTTGGCGGCCAGCGAATGACCGCCGAAATCGAGCTGGCTGTGCAGGCGCGTCACCGGTTGATTGGCGACGAGGAAGCACGGCGTCCCAGGCTTCGGCATGTCGGACTTCTCCAGCCAGACCGGATGCCCCGGACAATCGGCATCGCCATGGGCCGCGATCTTCGCCGAATAAATCTCGATGCGGCCGCTCGCCGTCGGCAGCGCGTGATTGACGGGATCCTCACGGAAGCGACGCAGCCGGCCGCCGTCATCGGGCTGCTGTGGCACGACCAGACTGCCGCGCGTCCAGAATTCGTCGAAACTCGGCGCCTCCAGGCCGCGCTTGGCGAGCGAGGCGCGGGTCGGCTCGTAGAGATGCTCCAGCCATTGCCGCGACGTGCGCCCCTCGGTGAAGGGTTCGCGGGCCCCTAAACGCTCGGCGAGATCGGCGAAGATATCGTAATCGTCGCGCGCCAGCCCAAACGGCTCGGCGATCCGGTGCATGGCGACCATGAGGGGATCGTTGGTGGAATAACCGATGTCCTCGCGCTCGAGCGTCATCGTCGCGGGCAGCACGATGTCGGCGTGCCGGGCCGTGGCAGTCCAGGCCAGCTCGTGCACGACGAACGTATCGAGTTGCGCAAAGGCCTTGCGCAGGCGGTTGATATCCTGGTGATGATGGAAGGGATTGCCGCCGGCCCAATAGACGAGACGGATATCCGGATAGGTGCGCGTCTCGCCATTGTAGCGATAGGTGGTGCCGGGACCCAGCAGCATGTCGGCGATGCGGGCCACCGGAATGAAATCGGCGACGCCGTTGCGGCCCTGCCCCAACGTCGGCCCCGGCACGTCGTTGACGCGGCGGCCGTAATAGCCGATCGCCCCAAGCGAATAGGCGTAGCCGCCGCCGGGAAGGCCGATCTGGCCGAGGGCTGCCGCCAGCACCATGCCCATCCACACCGGCTGCTCGCCATGCTCGGCGCGCTGCAGCGAATGCGAGACGGTGATCAGCGCGCGCTTTCCGGCGGCCCGCCGCGCCAGCTTTCGGATCGTGTCGGCCGCGACGCCTGAGATCGCCGCAGCCCATTCGGCATGCTTGGCTTGCCCGTCGCTTTCGCCGGTGAGATAGCGCAGGAAGACGGGCCAGCCTTCGGTGTAGCGATCGAGGAAGGCTTGATCGTGCAGCCCCTCAGTCACCAGCGTGTGGACGATGCCGAGCATCAAGGCGGTGTCGGTGCCGGGCACGCAACTCATCCATTCCGCACCAGCTTCCACCGGCAAATCGTCACGCAGCGGGCTGACCAGGATGAATTCGCAGCCGCGCCGGCGGGCCGCCGCCATCGCGCCGCGCTCGACGTGCTTGCTGATCGAGCCGCCGGCCACCATGGAATTCTTCAGCGCCATGCCGCCGAAGGCCAGCACGATCTCGGTTTCGGCCGCGATCTGCTCCCAGGTGACGTTGCGCTTGGTGATGTCCTCGTAGCCCGCCAGAATCTGCGGCAGCAGCACCGAGGACGCACCCGACGAATAGCTGTTCACCGAGCGCACGTAGCCGCCCATCGCGATGTTGAGGAAGCGATGCACCTGGCTCTGGGCGTGATGAAAGCGCCCGGCGCTCGACCAGCCATAGGAGCCGCCGAACACGGCGCCCGGCCCGCGCGTGTCGCGGATGCGGCCGAGCTCGTCGCCGAGCAGATCGAGCGCCTTCTCCCAGCTGACCGGGACGAACTCGTCGCGGCCGCGGCGATCGTCGGGGCCCGGCCCGCGCTCGAGCCAGCCGCGGCGGACCACCGGCTGGGCGATGCGCGCCTGGTGGCGGAGCGCACCGGGGAAATTGTCGATGATGCCGTTCGGATCGGGGTCGCCCGCATAGGCCCTGACCTCGAGGCCGGCCGCGCCCTGACGCGCGGAAAACACGCCCCAATGCGAGGTGTGCGGCTTGAAGCCGTCCGACAGGTCAAGACCGGGGTCGGGAAAGCCAATCGTATCGTCCATCGTGTGTTCCTTGTTCCGGTACGAGGTGGCAGTATACCGATCATGCCGGGATGTCGTCGAGATCAGCGCCGACAGAAACGCGGGGCTGTCGTGCGCGAGGACGGCTGGCAACCCTCGCCGGACCATGCGGCTGCGATTCGCAGACGCCGGCGCTCGCGTTTGCCCGGAATGTGCGATATGCCGCTGCTCTCACAGCGACAACGGACTCCTCATGATCAAACGCGTCTTGCCGTACGAAGGTCTGCTCCACGAAGTGGTCGAGCACAATGGCGTGCTTTACATCGGCGGCATCGTCCCCGAGGACACCAGCCTCGATATGTCGGGCCAGGCCAACGACGTGCTCACACAATTGACGCAGCTGTTGAAGACCCTCGGATCCGATCCAGCCCACGTCTTGCAGGTGACGATCTACATGGCTGATCTCAAGGAGAAGGCAGAGTTCAACGCGGCCTGGAAAGCGCACTTTGCAGAAGCTCATCTGCCGGCACGCGCCGCGATCGGCGTGGCCGACCTCGGTCCGGGCGTCAAGCTCGAGATGACGGCCATTGCCGCCCGGCCATAGCGGCGCGCCAACGCCAGACGCCGGGGCCCGCCGGCATCATCCACGTGCGCAGCAATCGACCAGCAGCTGCCAGATCCGCTGCGTCTCGCCTCTCTCGTGCCCGTCCGGCACCTTCTCGGCGCCGGGCCGAGCATATCGGACGATGGTGTGCGTTTCGCGAGGCACGATCCATCGTTCCGAGATCGGGTCGTACCATTTTCCGATGTTCACCTCAGTCACGGCGATCAACTCACAGATTTGATCAACGGTCGACTGTCCGTCTGCCGCGGCCTGATCCGAAGCCATTCGGCGACACGTCACTCAGTTTTACCAATCATGAGCCCGCACGATCGTTCCGCTTCCCCGCATCATCCCGGACGAGCCGGATGAAGCGTGCGCGGATGCCGCTCGTGCAGCAGCCGCGCGAGGTCCTCGCGCTCGGTCTCGCGTCCCTTCATGGCGGTCTCGAACAGCGCTTCCTGGATGTCGCGAGGCATGTCGCCCCACACGTCCATCGCCGCGCGTCCGAGCAGGCTCGCAAGATGATCAATTCCATCGTTCATTCGGCCCTCCTGGTCTGGACACGGAATGGAACAGCTGCCGCCGTGGAGCGTTCCACTGCCATCATTGTGAAAAGGAGGCGTCGTTTATGGGCTTCTTCACCAAGGACATCAAATCGATGGAAGACCTGCTGCTGCACGGGCTGCAGGACATCTATTACGCGGAGCAGCAGATCCTGAAAGCGCTGCCCAAGATGATCGACAAGGCGACCAACAGAGATCTCGCCGCCGGCCTGAAGGCGCATCTCGACGAGACTAACAAGCAGGTCGAACGGCTCGCCAAAGTGTTCGCCAAGCTCGGCAAGGAGCCCAGCGGCACGCAGTGTCCGGCCATCGACGGCCTCATCGAGGAAGCCGACGCGACCGCCGGTGAGATCGAGGACAAGGCCGTGCTCGACGCCGCGATCGTCGCCAACGCGCAGGCTGTGGAGCACTACGAAATATGCCGCTACGGCACGCTGATCGCCTGGGCAGAAAAACTCGGCCACGACGACATCGTGCGCTTCCTCACGACCAATTTGAACGAGGAGAAGGCGGCCAACACCAAGCTGAACACGGTGGCGCTGCGCAAGGGCGTCAACGCCAAGGCGTCCAACGCCGCCTGATCGATCTGCCGAGACGGACGTGGCGGCCCGGCCTCCGGCGCCGCCACGATCCTCTGCTAGAGCGGAATGCGAAACATCGCCCCGCGCGCCGCAGGGCTAGAGCGTATGGGGCGATCTCGCCTGTGGCCATCCTTCGAGACGCCCGCCGTTGGCGGGCCCTCAGGATGAGGACTGGGTGGCGCGGCAATCGTTTCGACAAGCACGAATGCTGCTTAGCCTCATCCTGAGCCCCCAGCGCCGAAAGCGGACGCTGCACATGGCACCATGAACCACCTGCCAGACGTCGTCTGGCAGGTGGTTCATGGAGAGGAGGCCGCGAAGCGGCCGTCTCGAAGGACGAGGCGTGCGCTCAGATCTCAACACACTCCAGGCGCGTTCGATCAGATGAACGGCTTCCCGCCGGTGACGGCGAGCGTCGCTCCCGAGGTGTAGCTCGAGAGCGGATCGGCCAGCATGACATAGGCGGTTGCGAGCTCGGCCGGCTGGCCGGCGCGCTGCATCGGGACCTGCTTGCCGAAGTTCTTGCCCCTCTCCTCCGACATGGTCGACGGGATCAGCGGCGTCCAGATCGGACCCGGGGCCACCGCGTTGACCCGAATGCCCTTCTCGGCCAGCATCTGGGCAAGCCCACCCGTAAAATTCTGAATGGCGCCCTTGGTCGTGGCGTAAGCCAGCAGCGTCGGGTTCGGCATGTCGGAGTTCACCGACGCCGTGTTGATGATCGCAGCGCCCGGCCGCATATGAGGGACGGCGGCCTTGGTCAGATAGAACATGGCGTGGATGTTGGTCGCGAACGTGCGCTGCCATTCCTCGTCGCTGATGTCGGCGATGTCCTTGAACGTGGCCTGATGCGCCGCATTGTTGACCAGGATATCGATGCCGCCGAGCTCCTCCACGGTGCGACGCACGATCGACCGGCAGTGATCGGGATTGCTGATATCGCCGGGGATCAGGACGACCTTGCGTCTCTCCCGCTCCACCAGCGCCTTGACCTCGGCCGCATCTTCGTCCTCGTTCAGATAAGAGATGACGATGTCGGCACCTTCACGCGCATAGGCGATCGCGACCGCACGGCCGATGCCGCTGTCGCCACCGGTGATCAGCGCCTTTTTTCCGGCCAGACGCCCGGCGCCCTTGTAACTTTCCTCGCCGTGATCCGGCCGAGGCCGCATCGCCCGCGTCGAACCGGGCATCGGTTGCTGCTGCGGCGGATAGGGAGGCTTGGGATAATCGGTCATGGACAACTCCCGGGAAGTTCGCTGCGCTAACGGAGCGCCGCCGAAACTGTTCCTGGGATGGTCCGAGCGATGCCGGTCAGTTAAGGGGTAGGCGACGCGCTGACGCGCCTTACCCTAGGTCCGAGCTGAGCCAAATTGCGACGTAGGCTCTATTTGGCTGGCAATCTCACGCTGGCGAGATCGGTGCCCACGATGATGTTACCAGTATAGCCGCCGTCCTCGGCGGCTTTCCTGTAGTCCTGCTCCGTCAACGGGCCACCGGGGACCTTCACAGTCCCCTGAGTAGGAGCACCCAGCGACGGCGCAAGATGGGTGAGCATGAGGTACTTGACCCCGTCGCGTTGAGCCATGGCACCGAGATCGGTCGCATTGCTCTGGCGATAATAGACCGGAGGGGGCGCACCGCTGCCTATTTCCGGCGACAGCACGGGGTGGATGGTCGTATGCACGATGATATCGGCCCCCTTGGCCAGTTTCTCGACCTGGTCCGACGTCGAGGTCTTGCGCGGAGGGGCCTGCACGTCGTTGGATGCGTCGCCGCCGATCACCACGCTGCCAGCCGGCGTGTCGACACGATAGGCCGCCGAACCCGGGATGTGTGTCGTGCGGATCGCGCTGACCTTCACGTCGCCCGACGTCCACACCACTTGAGCGTCGTCCTTCGGAGCGAAGGTGACAACATTCATCCCCGCAACCGGACCGGCTGCGTCGACGAGCCCCTTCATCTCGGCGGCCCGGTACGCGGTCTCACCCGACTGTTCATAGGCGTCGTCGATATGGGCGACAAATTTGCTGCAACTCACGGTGAATCCAAGCTGCGATTTCTCGTCAGTGCTGCAGACAACGTCGAGCTTCGGACCTTGAGGGACGCCGAAGAACCAGCGCATCTGCACGATATCGGAGAATCCCTCCGTATGGTCCGAGTGGATGTGTGTAAAGAAGACGCCGTTGAGCTGCGCGGCCTGGACGCCGATTTGCGCCAGTCTCATGAGCGTTCCGCGGCCGGCGTCGAACTGCATCAGCACGGACCTGCAGTCGTTTGAACCATCGCCGTACCGCACGAACGTCCCCGGCCCGGCGAGGTCGTTGTACGGCGGCGGACCGCTGGTGCCGGTCAATGTGACGACTATGCAGGGCGCGGCCTGCGCGCCTGTCGTGAGGACGGCAGCCGCTACTAACAGGAATGCCATCACGGACGATAGCTTGCGCATTATGATCCTCTCTCTGCCCGACACCAATGTCAGTGGCAAAGTCATTGGCTTGCAGGCATGCGCTGCAAGGGAATGAGACGTCCCATGGCCCGGAGCTGATCCAAAGACTTGCCGTAGCAATCGAGCACAGTCGCGCGATCCTTGGGTGGCTCCAACACGTGGTCTGCATTCAAGGTCGCCGTGTGCTGGCCCCGATAGGTCGCGGTACCATTTCCGTTGATCGTATTTAGGTACCCCACCGCCCAAGTCTGGGACTTTTGGCTGTAGCAAACGATTCCAAGAGGAATATCGGCAGGCAATGTTTGCGCGGCAGATTCCGTCGCCAGCGTAGCCAACAAACTGAATGCCATAATAGATATGGAAAACTTGGGCACGATCCCCTCCTCTTAGGTCCGGGTGCGGCGGGAGCCGCAAGCCGTCCGCTTAGGGCATCTGTAGGAGGACTGCCTCGGGTTTATATTGAGATAACTCAAGGAAATCGACGCGTTTGTACCGCAGCTTCATACTCTGCCCGCGGGCCATGAAGTCAGCGTCGCCACCTCCTGCCCAGCGTCGCCGGACAAGGTAGATCCTTTACTTCGTCACCATGTGACGAGTCGGCGTGACTGTGCTCGTCGGCGGCGCCGGTGAGATGGAGAACGTCAGCCAGGTATTCCAGCCCGACGGCCGGTTCGCCGCGTCAAATTCCCCATAGGCTTTCACGTTCAGGTAGCCCTGCATGTCGCCGACCGGGAACAGGTAGCCGAATTGCGGACCTACGCCCAATACGCGCGAGCGGAATGATCCGAGAATAGGATGCTGACCGGAATCGTCGGTGACCTGCTGATAGGCGTATCCGACGAAGCCCACAAACGCGTGCTTGGAGAGAAACTTCGACACGCCCCAGTCGAAATGGAAATCGACGCCGCTCTGGTACTGCGTGTCTGGGTTCTTGAAATTGTAGGTGAACCCGGCGACGCCCGAGAATTCCTGCCCGGTGGCAAGATCGAGATACGTGTAGCCGCCACCGGCATCGATGGCGCCGTGACCAATACCGGTGTTGGCCAGACGGGTCGGTTGGTAATCGCCGACTGGAATGTCGCCCGTCGCATAGGTCATCCAGTTGTGAACGCCGTTATGCCACTTCAAAGACACGACGGGATAGAGATCGCCAACCGACACCAGTGTGTCCGAGAGACTGCCGGTTCGAGTCGTGCCGAACGGGCCGATGTTGGTGGTCAGCGTTCCGTCGATGCCAACGGCGCTTCGCGCGAATGTGCCGGTAAGACCCACGGCCAATTGTCCGCCCAGCACCGGCGTGCCGAAAGTGTAGCTTGGCGCCAAGATTAGAATATCCGCTTGCGCATTGAGGCTTGCGTTCAGGCTGACATTGACCGTCGCCGGAAGTCTGCCGACCGTGATCTCCCGCGATGCCGCGACACCGCCCGAGCCCGCGACGGAGGTGTGGTAATAGACGGTACCTAGAGACCAACCCGGTGTCATCGGCAAAGCCGCAAGGCTGCCAAACTGACCCGGAAGCCAAAACGAAATGCCGTTTTCATCGGCGCGGACGCTTTCAGCGGAGACGGCAAGAAGCAGGCCAGCGCTAACGAGGCTGGCTGTCAGCCATGCACCTTGTGATCTAGAACCGGCGCGTTGCATTCGTCCTCCAAATCTTGGTCTTGGTCTTGGTCTTGGTCTTGGTCTTGGTCCTTGTTGCTGGTTATTCCCGCATGATTTCGCGTCGCAACGCAATGCCGGCCGTCTGATAGGTCCAAAGGACATCTGCTGTGGCGCATTAATGTCACAAGTTTCTGCTGCACGAGGTGCAATCGCGTACCTCACTACCTGCGCTAAAAGAGTCCAACTTTGATTAGACGGCCCCGATCTGCGACACCGGGCCGTGCGCATCCCCCGATCGGGCCTGACGAAAGAGGTGACCTGGCTCCGCCCACAGGAACCCATTCGAAAACGGCACACCAGGATAGGCCGCCGCAAGCCGGCGGTTGCCGCCGTCGACATCGTCGCGACCGTCCAGCACGTCGCGGAAGATCCTGGCGACGGCGACCATGTTGCAATCCTGCGGCGACAGGCGCAGCGAGCCGACATTGCTCTCGCGCAACAGGCCGGCCTCGCCCAGCAGATTGGCGCTGGTGTGAGACAGGGTCTGCACGCCGTTGATGGTCAGAAAATCCTGCTGCTCCAGCGTGTTCAGAATCAGACCATCCGGATCCTTCTCACAGACGAAGCGGCAATTGTCCTTGGCGAGCTTGTGAAGGCGCGCATGATAGCAGCGGGCGGAGATCGCCAGCGGCACCCTGCCGAACGCGAACAGCTCGATCGTGACATCGGGAACGGCCTTCGCAATCGCCGCCACCGAGGCCAGCGGCAACTCGGGCGGCAGGCAGATGCGCTCCGCCCCCTGCGCGGCGTGAAAGGCCGCGCTCGCCTCGTTGTAGATGTTGACGAAGGGCCCGATGGCGTGCGGCCGGCCTGCGAGCGCCCTGAGACAGGTCAGATCGTTCACCTCGACCAGCACGCCTTCGGCCGAAGCGAGCTCTTCGGTCTGGCGGCGCTCGCGCCGCAGCGAGACCAGGATCAGCGAGCCCAGCAGCACCTGCTTGCCTGCCTTCCGCAACCGTTCGACCACTGCCGGGATGTGATCGGCGATGAACGGCGACCGCTTCGAGCAGACGACCTCGCCGACCGATACGACGTCGACCGGTGCTTCATCGGCGATACGGAAATAGAAGTCGCGCCAGCGTTCCGGCGCCCAATTGTACAGAACTGGACCGAGGCTGAGCTGCATCGCTGGATCTCACATATTCGAAAAGATCAACGCCAGGTCTTGCGATAGGCGCCGAGCGTGGAGGCCTGGCCTTCGGTGAACGGCTTCAGGCTCGCAATGTCCGTCTCGCTGCCGCTCTCGAGCGCCGCGAGCGCATGACGGAAATGGCGCACCACGCTTTCGACATAGGCGCGGCCGCGCTGGCGACCCTCGATCTTGAGCGCGGTCACGCCGGCATCGCGCAAGCCCCTGAGCAGGGTCGTGGCGTCCAGGCTGACGGGATCCTCGAAAATGTAACCAGCGCCCTGTGCGGTCGAAAAACGGCCCTTGCACAGCGTCGGATAGCCGGCGGGCTCGCTCGTCCCGAACCGGTTGATGGCGAAGCCGCCGAGGCTGGACTTGGTCCCCTCCGCGGTCTGTTCGTAGGTCACATGGCTCGGCGGCGAGCAGACGCCCTGCATGTTCGGCGATTTGCCGGTGGCATAGGACGACAGCGAGCAGCGCCCCTCGGCCATCACGCAGAGGCCGCCGAACACGAAGACCTCGGTCTCGCAGGCCGACTCCCGGGTGATCTCGGCGATCTCCGGCACGCTCAGGACACGCGGCAGCACGACGCGCCGCGCCCCGAAATTTTCGGCATAGAAGGCGATGGCATCCGGATTCGCGGCCGCGGCCTGAACCGAGACGTGCAAACGCTGGTTCGGATGGCGCCGCGCCGTGTAGTCCATCAAGCCGATGTCGGCGAGGATCAGTGCATCGGCTCCGGCACTCACCGCATCGTCCACGGCGCGATGCCAGATATCGACGGCGGCGGCGCGCGGAAAGGTGTTGATGGCCACCAGGATCTTCGCGCCGCGACCATGCGCCAGCGCGATTGCCTTGCGCAGCTCGTCGCGGCTGAAATTCAGCCCCGGAAAGTTGCGCGCGTTGGTCTCGTCGTTGAAGCCGCAATAGATCGCGTCGGCGCCGGCATCGATGGCGCTCTTCAGCGCCGCCGGCGTCCCGGCGGGACAGATCAGTTCCATCATCTGAATTGCTCGCTTTGCCCCGATGAGCCGATCACGTGACCCCGGGCGGCCTCGAAGGCGCGCCTCGCCGGCGCGCCCAGCGGGCCGAACAGCGAGGACAGTTCAGTGGCGAGATCGAGCTGGGCGTCGTCGATCGCATTGCGCAGCGCCAGCACCGCCTCGACATCGCCCTCGACCACGAGCTCGCGCGAGAACATCAAGGCATCGCCATCGACCCTGCCTTCGAGCAGGGCCAGCAGATTGGCGAGCGAGGCCGAGATGCGCGCATCCAGACCCTGCGGCAGCTCGCGCACGACGGACAGCCGCGGCGGCTTCGCCTCGACCACGAAGGCAAAGGGCAGATCGATCGGCTTGATGCCGAACCGCGCGCGGGCGTGCGCGCCCAGCCGGTCGAATATTGCAGGGTTGCGCCGGTGGATGCCCCGCAGGACAGCGCCGAGAGCGAGCTGCAACGGCAGCAGAGGCAGCGGACGCATGGCCAATGCGACAAGCGGCGGAATCGTCGGCAACGGACCGGACGATGCGGCGGACGGGTCATTCATGGCGCCACATCTGGACGGAATGCACGCCGCTGTATTTGAGCCGGAACAATGAAGACTAAAAACAGGCCGGCTAGCTGTGATTTTTTGGGAGCTTCTTCAGTTGCAACGTGATGTGCCGCGCTTTCGCGACCTGGCCGACTTCCTGCGCTTCATCGAAAGCCGGGGGCAGTTGCGACGCATTCGCGCCAAGGTCTCCGTCGTCCACGAGATCACGGAAATCCACCGGCGTGTGATCGGGGCACACGGACCAGCATTATTGTTCGAGCAGCCCGTCAAGGCCGACGGCCGCCCCTCGGAGATGCCGCTCCTCACCAATCTGTTTGGAACGGTCGAGCGGATCGCGTGGGGAATGGGGATCGCGCCCGACCGCCTCGAAGAGCTGGGCGAGCTGATGGCCGAGCTGCGCGCGCCGCGACCGCCGAACAGCATCAGGGAGGCCTTCGGCAAGCTTCCGCTCGCCCGCGCCGCGCTGGCGACGCGCCCGCGCACGCGCGCGGCCGCCCCGGTGCAGGATTGCGTCGCGATGGGCCCCGACATCGATCTCGCGAGATTGCCGGTGCAGATCTGCTGGCCCGGCGAGCCGGCGCCGCTGATCACCTGGCCGCTCGTGATCACCGTCCCGCCGGCCTCCGCCACGGCCGACCAGGAGGAGAATGTCGGCGTCTACCGCATGCAGGTGCTCGGTCGCGACCGCGCCATCATCCGCTGGCTTGCGCATCGCGGCGGCGCCCGCCATCACCAGCAATGGAAGGCGATCGGGCGCGACATGCCGGTCGCGATCGTCATCGGGGCCGATCCAGCCACCATCCTGGCCGCGGTGCTGCCGCTGCCCGAGACCATGTCGGAGCTGCGCTTCGCCGGAATCCTGCGCGGCGAACGGCCCGATCTCGCGCCATGCCTCACCGTCCCGCTCGCGATCCCGGCCGAGGCCGAAATCGTCATCGAGGGCTTCGTCTCCGCCACCGAGACCGCGCCCGAGGGCCCGTATGGCGATCACACCGGGTATTACAATTCCGTCGAGGAATTTCCCGTGATGCGCGTGACCGCGATCACCAACAGGCGGCAGCCCGTCTATCTCTCGACCTTCACGGGCCGGCCGCCGGACGAGCCGTCGCGGATCGGCGAGGCGCTCAATCGCCTGTTCGTGCCGCTGATCCGTCAGCAATTCCCTGAAGTGACCGATTGCTGGCTGCCGCCGGAGGCCTGCTCCTACCGCATCGCGGTCGCGGCGATCAAGAAGCGCTATCCCGGCCAGGCGCGGCGGCTGATGCTCGGCCTGTGGTCGATGCTGCCGCAGTTCAGCTACACCAAGCTCCTGATCGTGGTCGACGACGACATCGACGTCCGCGACTGGCAGGCCGTGATGTGGGCGGTCTCGACGCGCAGCGACGCCTCGCGCGATCTCGTGACCCTGACCGACACGCCGATCGACTATCTCGACTTCGCCTCGCCGAAATCGGGGCTCGGCGGCAAGCTCGGTATCGATGCAACCACCAAGATTCCACCGGAGACGGATCGCGAATGGGGCGTTCCGCTGACCATGGATCCCGCCGTGGTCGCACGTGTCGATGCGATGTGGTCGAATCTCGGCCTTTCCGGCATGCCCGTGCGCGCGCCGGTGCTCACATGAGGGGGCGGCAAGGCCTCATCGTCGGCATCTGCGGCGCCTCGGGCGCCGCGATCGGCATGCGCATCGTCGAGCTGCTGGCGGACAATCCACACTACGCGGTGCACCTCGTGGTCTCGCCCGCGGCCGAGCGTACGCTGAGCGAGGAAGTGGGGAGCGATGCGCTCGCGCGGCTGCGCGCGCTCGCCTTCCGCCATCATCCTCATTCGGACGTCGGCGCCGCGATCGCCAGCGGCTCGTATCCGGTCGCGGGCATGATCGTGGCGCCGTGCTCGATCCGTACGCTCTCGGCCATCGCCTGGGGGCAGCTCGACAACCTCCTGACGCGCGCGGCCGACGTGCAGCTCAAGGAGCGGCGCCGGCTGGTGTTGCTGGTCCGCGAGAGCCCGCTGCATCTCGGCCATTTGCGCGCGATGCTGCAGGCAACCGAGATCGGCGCGATCATTGCCCCGCCGATGCCGGCCTTTTATCTCAGGCCACAGTCGCTGGATGAGGCGATCGACCAGATCGCCGCCCGGGCGATCAACCTGCTCGACCTCGCGAAGCTTCGCGCACCGGCAAAGGTCTGGTCCGGCCCGGGCTCCGAAGGCGGTTAAAGCATGATCGGATGAGACTTGATCGCCGCAACGACGGAGGTGCGCTCCCTCTCCCGCTTGCGGGAGAGGGCTGGGGAGAGGGTGTATCCTCAGTGGGACAATCCCCAAGAGGAGAAAGCCCTCTCCCGGCGCTTCGCGCCGACCTCTCCCGCTTGCAAGCGGGAGAGGTGAACACCCCGCGGCATCGATTCAACCTAGAGCCATGCCGCTTTAGCCGCCGAGGCGTCGATCACCGCGCTCGCCGGATCAATTCACCTCGGCAAAGCCGAGCGATGACCTGACGCCCGGCGAGATCATCGAGGGCTGCCAGGGCGGCTCGAACGTCATGGTGACGTCGACCGATTCCACGCCCGGAACCAGGCACGCGCTGCTCGCGACACCCTCCTTGAGGAAGGACGCGGCGGGGCAACCGCGGGTCGTCGCCGTCATGGTGATATGCGCGGCTCCGTCGTCGACCTGCACACCATAAATGAAGCCGAGGTCGACGATGTTGTGGCCGAGCTCCGGATCGATCACGACCTTCAGCGCCTGCCTGATCTGGCCCGCGAGATCAACATCGTCGATCGTCATGCGCGCACCCTCACCGTCAGCCGATAGGAATCCTTTTGCGACGTGAAGGCGCCGCGCCATTGATGGCCGCGCTTGGTCAGCTCCCGAAACAGGAAGACCGGTTCACGGCTGAGCAAGGCGAACAACGTCTGGCCCGGCGCGAGCCGCTCCAGGGCAGCCAGAATCCGAACCATCGGCTCGGGCGGATCGAGATCGCGATTGTCGAGATGAACCGCCGGCTCCGGCCAATCGCCCTCGCTCGAGGCAGCGAAGACCGGTTCAGCGACTTCGACCGAACCATCGTCCCGCATGAAGTGGATCTCCCATTCGCCGCCTTCGAGCTCGGCTTCCCGATGTGCAAAGCCCCTGCTCGCCATGACGTCGAACAGAGGGATCGGCTTGAAGGGAGCGTAGAGCCGCAGCCCCTCCCCCGGCGCGAGCCGCTCGAGCGCGGCCATGATGATCGAGAACGGCTCGCCGCCTGCACGCAGGATCGGCCGGACGTCGACGTCGATGAATTCGGTCATGGCAGTCTCCATTCAGTTTCGTGAGACCAGAAGATGAGGCATCGCTGCTCCCGTCGGCAGGCGTAGCGGCCCGGCCACGTCCGCAAGCCGCCGGGCCCTGATGAACTCCTCACTCAGGCCGAGCGTCGCAACCATCACGCCCGCGACGGCGACGCGGAAGCCGAATGGCGCGTCGATCAGCAGCATCAGCGTCGCCGTCCAGCTTCCGGCAAAGAACAGCACGAACCATTTCGACGCGCGGCGCTCGGCGACGAGATCCTGGACACGGGGCGTCGGCACTCTGCCCATCACCGGACCATAGGTCTCGAGCCAGGTCAGGAACGGCACGATCTTGTAGAGATTGGCGAGCACGAGGCCAGTGAGCCAGCCGAACGCGACGAGAAAGACGAGCCCGCCGACATGGGACGAGAAGGTGCCGGTTGCGAGACCAGCGGCGCCAAGGATTGCGGCGGCGACGAGGCTCGCAAGCGCAACAAGGCTCATGCGCGTGTTGAGCTCGAGCGCGCGGCGTTTGCGGGTCCTGTACAGGCCGAGCACGTCGCGGCCGTAGGCGGCCAGCGACAGCAGCGCCGCTGCGGCGGCAAGTAGAAGCGCAAGATTCAGCCCCGTCATGCGCCAGAGTGCAAGCACGCCACCGACAAGTCCGACGGCCAGCGCAATGATGCCGGCAGACCAGGCGAGGCGGCCGAGCCGCCCATCGCCGTCGGGCGCGAGCAGGAACATCGCAAGCAGGCGATAGCTGACGCCCATGGCCGTGAAGGTCAGCCAGCCGCCAAGTCCCGCAATCGCGTGGATCGGCACGCCGGAGACCAACAGGTCCGGCCATTGCGCGCCGATGGCGGTTCCGTACAGCACCAGCGAGAACAGGCCGCCGAACGCTGCCGTGACGCAGATGCAGGCAAGCCCGCCTGCGACGAACCGCGCCGGCCCCGGCAGCGGTCGGGCCGACCACAGCGTCATGCCGAGATTGGCAACGACCAGCGCGAAGCCGGCGATCAGCAGGCTGGCACCGACCGGAAGCAGCCAGGGCGGCCCGTTGAAGTGCCCGCCCAGAATGAGAAAGCCTGCGAGCAGGACAATCAGCCCCAGCGTCAGCAGCGCCAGAGCCGGCAGCGTCCAGCGCTCCTCATAGAGCGGCCTTGCGACCAGCACCGGCACGAACTGGAACAACGCGCCGCACAGCACCGTACTCAACCAGCCGATGCTGACCATGTGCACGATGACGAGCGTGTCCGGGCCGCCGATGTCGTGGTTCGGAAAGCCAAACCCGATGACCATCAGTGTTTCTGCGAGCAGCAACCATACGATCGCGACCGCGAAGTAGCTGATGGCCCATTTGCAGAGGCTGGTTCCGATCACGGCCTGGTTCCCATCGCCCGCGCACGACATCCCATGTCGGCACGCGAGAACGGTAAGCGGTTGCAGTCAGGGCCAGTTTGTCGAGGCGCAAACTCCGGCGGCATTCACGACAATGGGACCGGCGTCGACGCTAACGGCGTGGAAGGATTGATGCAGCGCAAGAGCACAGCCCGCGGCGCTGCTATTCAAGACGTTCAATCGGCAAGGAATGGTCGGATGACGCTAAGGAATTGGTGTGTGGCGCTGGCGATTTCGGCGGGTGCGATCACATCCGCGATTGCTCAGTCCGACTTTCCGCCCGCCGCGAACGCGAAACAGGATGCGCCTCGCCTCGTCGAAGTCATGAGCATGGCGCAGCTTCAGCATCTCAAGCTTTGGTATGCGGGCAAGGCGAAGAACTGGGATCTCGCCGCCTACGAGTTGCGCCAGTTGACCAACAGCCTGGCCGAAGCGGCGATCTTCTACCCGGCAATTCCCGTCAGCAACGTGACCACAATGAGGGAGCCGCTGCTCTCGATCGCCGACGCGATCGCGGCGGGAGACGATCGCAAGTTCGCCGGCTCCATGCGCGTGCTGACCGACGGCTGCAATGCCTGTCACAGCTCGATGGGCCGCAGCTTCATTGCCATCGCCGTACCGACCGGCGGACAACCGCCCGCCAATCAGATATTTTCGTCGCCAGGAAACAGCCGGAAGAAATGATGCGGCCGGGCTGCTCGTTGCTCTCGGTGCCTGCCTCGTGACAGCCCGATGACGCCGTCCGAGACCGGATTGCGTTGCATCAATCGGGGAATCGAGCAGCTCCGTAGCTTGGCCTCGCCCAGATATTCAGCGAACGCCGAGGCCTTCCATGATCAAACAATCCAGCCCGGCCGAGGCTTTGGCCGCGGCGTTCTGGCAAATGCCAAGGGCCGAGCTCTACCGCGCGCTCGGCTCCGGCCCGGACGGCCTCTCACGGAGCGAAGCCGCCCGACGGCTAAAGATCCACGGCGCGAACCGCGCCGACGCCTCGCCAAGCCGGTCGGCCCTGCGCAAGCTCGGCCAACGTCTCTGGAATCCGCTGATCGCCATGCTGCTGGCGGCTGCGCTCCTCTCCGGGCTGAGCGGCGATATCGGCAGCTTTGCCATCATCGCAACCGTGCTTTCCCTCTCCATCACGCTTGATATCGTTCAGGAGCACCGCGCCGAGCTCACCGCCGAAGCGTTGCGGGAATCGGTCGCCATTCAGGCTGACGTTGTCAGGGACGGCAAGGATGCGACGATTTCGGTGACGGCTCTGGTTCCAGGGGACGTCGTGAAGCTCCGTATCGGCGATTTGATACCGGCCGACGGCATCGTTCTCGATGCGCAGGATCTGCAGGTCAATGAAGCCCTGATGACGGGCGAGCCGTTTCCGGCCTTCAAGACCGACGGTCCCTGCTCCGCTTCATTGCCGGCGGACGCCACCAACGCCCTGTTCGCGGGAACCATCGCTGTCGGCGGCAGCGGCAGGATGTTGGTCGTGACGACTGGGGGCCGGACGCGGTTTGGCGCGATCGCCTCGGCAATGGCCGCCAACGAACCGCCAACAGCTCTCGAGCAAGGCGTCCACAGGCTCGGACTTCTGATCCTTCGACTGACGCTCTTTCTCACTCTGTTTGTGCTGATGGCTCATCTCCTCGCGCAACGTAACGCGATGGAGTCCTTCCTCTTCGCGATCGCGCTCGCCGTCGGCTTGACACCCGAGCTGCTGCCGATGGTGATGACGGTGACCCTCGCCCGCGGCGCCCGGCGCATGGCGAAGCGAAAAGTCATCGTCAAGCGGTTGTCCGCAATTCACGATCTGGGCGCGATGGACACGCTTTGCGTCGACAAGACCGGCACGCTCACCGAGGCCAGGATCACGCTGGAGGCGCATGTCGATCCCGAGGATCGGACCAGCGATCGCGTTCTGAGCCTCGCGCGCCTGAACAGCACGTTCCAGGCAGGCATGAGAAGCCCTCTCGACGATGCGATCCTGTCGGCGAGCCGCGACGGCCTCGACGGCTGGGTCCGGCTTTCGGAAGTCCCGTTCGATTTCGAACGGCGGTGCCTGTCCGTTCTGGCCGGACGCAACGGCGAGCAGACGCTGATCGCCAAAGGGGCTCCGGAATCCATCCTGGCGCGCTGCGCGGCCGTGGAAATCGATGGTGTGGCTCATCCGCTCGACGCCGTCTGGCAACAGAAGATGGCCGACATCCAGGCGCGCTATGCCCGCGACGGCTTCCGGCTTCTTGCCGTCGCCATCAGGCCCATTCCGGCGGGACAGCAGACGATTGCCGTCGGCGACGAGACCAATCTGACCATGATCGGCTTCTGTGCATTCGCCGATCCGCCGAAGCAGGATGCGGCCTCGGCCATCAAGGCTCTCGGCTCGCTCGGCGTCAGCATCAAGATCATTTCCGGCGACCATGGCGCCGTGGTCGCGCACGTGGCGCGATCGGTCGGCCTCGGCGCGGACCGGCTCATGACCGGCGCCGAGGTTTCCGAGCTGACCGATGCGGCGCTCGTCGCCCGGGTCGATCACGTCGACCTGTTTGCCCGGATCGACCCCGACCAGAAGCGGCGGATCATTGCCGCGCTCAGGCACCGCAATCACGTCGTCGGCTTCATGGGAGACGGCGTCAACGACGCCCCCGCGCTCCACGCCGCACATGTCGGCATATCCGTCACAGGTGCGACCGAGGTCGCCCGCGCGGCCGCCGACATGATCTTGCTGGCGCCCGACCTGTCCGTGCTTGCGGCCGGCGTGCGCGAAGGCCGCAGGACGTTCGCCAACATCCTGAAATATGTCCGGATGGGAACGAGCTCGAATTTCGGCAACATGCTTTCGATGGCCCTGGCCTCGATCGTTCTTCCATTCCTGCCCTTGCTGCCGCTGCAGATCCTGCTGAACAATCTGATCTACGATCTCTCCGAGGTCGGCATCCCTTTCGATGACGTCGATCGCGAAGACATTGCGCGGCCCGAATCCTGGGAGATGACAAGCATCCTTCGCTTCACCATCGTCATGGGAATGGTGTCGTCCCTGTTCGACGCGATGACCTTCGCCGTTCTCCTCAAGCTGTTCGATGCGGATGCGCCGATGTTTCAAACCGGGTGGTTCCTGGAATCGATCGCGACCCAGATCCTGGTGATCTTCGTGATCCGGTCTCGCAAGCTGCCGTGGCGCGCCAACCGCCCCCACACCATCTTGATCGCCACGTCCTTGGGCGCCCTGATTGCCGGCGTGGCGCTTGCGCTCGGCCCATGGAGAGGCGCATTCGGCTTTACCGCGCTGTCTGCGGGACTGGTTGCGACGATCATCGCCATCGCCGCGGCCTATCTGATCTCGGCAAGCCTCGCGAAGCGGCTGGCGATCTCGGATCCGTAATGTCTCAAGACGAAGACGGAGCTCACCGAAGCGCGTCTGGATAGATCTGCTCGCGGTGAACTTCGCGGCCGCTCTCGTCGATGATGATGATGCGAAGGTCGGGATGGCCCTTCGGCTTCTCCCGACGCATCCGGTCGGCCAGGTTCTTGCTGTGCGCGATGGCGGCACCGTCGCTGACAAGCTCCAGTCCGGATCCATCCCGGACGGGCACGCCGTCCTTCATGTCGAAATAGTATGTGGGCATGAACTCATTTCCGCGTTCCACACGCGGCTCGGTTGACGTCATCGTCCCGGAAAAATGGGAGCTGCCGAGGCTCGGGGGCGGCCGCAGCGACCTGGAAAACCGCATCATAAAGAGCCAGCGGGGTCTAATCTTGACCCGGATCAAACCTGAGAAAATCAGGCAGATCCCAGAAGCGCCCCGCCTGTTCTGACGGTATCATGACAGGGGCTTGACGCCCCGTCGCATGTTATCTGACAGCGTAGACCAAGCTGCGCGATCGCGGCGCCCGGCGCCGTCACGCGGCGACCGGCTTGCTTTCTCCGCTGCGCTTGCCGAGCAACGGCGCGAATTGCTCGGACGTGACCGTTTCGTTTGCGATCAACAGGTCGACGCCGGCGTCGAGGTCTGCCCGCCTTTGCTGCAGGATGTCGCGGGCGCGGCGGTCGCCCTCCTCGATCAGGTTGCGGACGGCGAGATCGATCTCGCGCCCGGTTGCCTCGGCAGCCCCGGCGATCTTGTCCTGGGCCGCCCCGAGAAAGGCCTGCGGCTTGGGCGCATAAGTGCGTTGCCCCACGGTCTCGTCCATACCGTACTTGGTCACCATTTCGATGGCGATCTCGGTCGCACGTTGGAGATCGTCGGCGGCGCCGGTCGAGATCGCCCCGTCAAAGATCAGGCGCTCCGACGCGCGTCCGCCCATCAGCACCGCAATGCGGTTCTTCAGCTCCTCGACGGTCAGCAGGAACCTGTCCTCGGTCGGTCGCTGGATGGTATATCCGAGCGCGCCGATCCCGCGCGGAATGATCGAGACCTTCTGCACGGGGTCGACGCCGGGCAGGCTGGCCGCGACAAGGGCATGGCCCATCTCATGATAGGCAACCCTGCGCCGTTCGTCCTTGCTCAGCACCCTGCTCTTCTTCTCGATGCCGGCCACGATCCGCTCGATCGCCGTGACGAAATCATCGAACGTGACCTCGTCTCCGCTCCGCCTGGTCGCCGCGATCGCGGCTTCGTTGATCAGGTTTGCAAGGTCTGCCCCGGTAAACCCGGTCGTGAGACCCGCCACCTTGTCGAGATCGACGTCGTTGCTCATCCGGATCTTGTGGGCGTGCACCTTCAGAATCGCAACGCGCCCGCTCTTGTCCGGCCGGTCAACCAGGACCTGCCGGTCGAACCGACCTGCGCGTAGCAGCGCGGGGTCCAGGATCTCCGGGCGGTTGGTGGCCGCCAGCAGAATGACGCCGGCGCTCGGATCGAAGCCGTCGAGCTCGGACAGCAGCTGGTTGAGGGTCTGCTCCTTCTCGTCGTAGCCGCCGAACGATAGCGGCCCGCGGCTGCGGCCGAGCGCGTCGAGCTCGTCGACGAAGATGATGCATGGTGCGGCCTTGCGGGCCTGCTCGAACAGATCCCGAACCCGCGCTGCGCCGACACCGACGAACATTTCCACGAATTCCGAGCCGGAGATCGAGAAGAACGGGACGCCGGCCTCTCCCGCCACCGCCCGGGCCAGCAGGGTCTTTCCCGTTCCCGGCGGTCCGACCAGCAGGATACCCTTGGGGACGTGCGCGCCCAAGCGGCCATAGCTCTTGGGATCCCTGAGGAACGACACCACTTCCTGGAGCTCGAACTTCGCCTCGTCCACGCCGGCGACGTCCGTGAAGGTGACCTTGATGTCCTTCTCGACGTAGACCTTCGCGCGGGACTTGCCGATCGCCATCAGCCCGCCCAGGCCCTGGCCGCCGCCCATGGTGCGGCCGATCCAGAGCCAGATCACGAAGAAGGCGATGAGCGGAAAGATCCAGGACAGCAAGGTCTGCAACACGCCGTTGCCGGGGACGCCGGTCACACTGGCGCCCTTTGCCGCGAGCTTCTCAGCCAGCGCCATATCAACCCGCGCGGTCACGAAGGCGGACTTTCCGCTCGGAAGCGGCTCCTTCAATTTTCCCTGAATCGTATCCGGGCCGACGGAGACTTCGGCAATCTTGTCCTGGGCGAGCAGCTGCTCGAACTGGCTGTAGGGAATGGTTTCGATTGAATTGTAGGTCGACAGACCGAATTGCAGCACTGCGAGCAGCATGCCGCCGGCCAGGATGGCGGCCATTGCGATGCCGTGCTTGCGTGAAACTTGATCGGATTCCACCGTGCTTCTCCCATCGCCGTCGACTGCGATGTGAACGGTAATGGAGAGCGTCGGCCTCCGCTTGATTCAGCTCAACGTCGGGGGGAGTCCAGCGGCCGAGGGTCGTCGTCCGTCCGCCGGCGGGATCGCGATCAGCGAGACCGTGCCGGTCACGGCGACCGGCCATGAATTCCTGACGCGCTTTCCGCGACAGGTTTTCCAAGCGTGATGCAGAACCGGCCAATCAGTTCTTCGAGGCCTAGAGCGCTCCGGCGATCCGCAGTGCCTGTTGGAGCGCCTGCAACTCGCCTGGTGTCACCGGTGGCTGCGGCGGTCGTACTGCATCGCATGAAAGACGCGCGAGCAGCTTCAGGCAGGCCTTGAGCCGCACTGTTGCCCGTCCCCCGGGCGCATCGCGGTAGATCGCGACCGCAAGCGGATAAAGCTTCGCGTGCGCCGCGCGCGCCCGCTCCCAGTCGCCGGCTTCCGCCGCGTTCCAGAGAGTAACGACAAGCTCCGGCACGACGCAGGCAAGGCTGACCTGGCTACCGGCCGAGCCGACCAGATAGCTCGTCAGCAAATGCTCGTCGCCGGAGCCAAGCACGACGAACTCAGGGCGTAGCTTGCGGATCAGCCTCAGGTTCTGCTCATAAGTTGCGACCTCCCAGCTGCCCTCCTTGATCGCGACAAAGCGAGAATCCGCGACGAGCCGTTCCAGCAGCGAGGGCACATAAGCCATGACCCCCGCACCAACGGGCGCGGCGTAGAGCATCAACGGCACGGTCGTGGCATCGCGGATATGGCGGTGATGCTCGATGACACAGTCGTCGGAATGACCGAGCGCCCAGCTGTTGGGGGGAAACACAAGAAGCCCGTCGGCGCCGGCCCGCTCCAGCACAGCCGCCTCGCGCGCGGCCTCCAGGCTGGATTCGTGATTGACGCCGGAGACGATCAGGCAGTTCTTCGGCGCGTGCTCATGTGCCAGCTCCACCACGCGCCGTTTCTCGGCCAGCGACAGCACGAAGTTTTCTCCGGCGTGGCCGTTGACCAATAACCCATTGATCCCCGGCGCAGACGTGACAGAAGCGAGATGCGCCGCCAGCTGCGCCTCATCGATCCCATATTCGGGCGTCATCGGCACGATCGTGGCGGCATGGATGCCGCGCAGGCGATCGCTGAATGTCCGCATCCCGCCCGACACTAGTGGATGATCTGGTCGAGGAAGGTCCTGGCGCGCTCGGACTTTGGATTTTTGAAGAACTCCTCCGGCGCGGCCTGCTCGACCACCTTCCCTTCGTTCATGAACACGATGCGGTCGGCGACCTCGCGGGCAAAGCCCATCTCGTGGGTCACGCACAACATGGTCATGCCCTCTTCCGCCAGCTTCTTCATGGTCTCCAGCACTTCCTTGACCATCTCGGGGTCGAGCGCGGAGGTCGGCTCGTCGAACAGCATGATCTTCGGCCGCATGCACAGCGCGCGTGCGATGGCGACGCGCTGCTGCTGGCCACCCGAGAGCTGCCCGGGGAATTTCTCGGCCTGGTCGGGAATCCGGACCTTGGTGAGGAAATGCATGGCGAGGTCCTTTGCCTCCGCCTCGCTCATCCCACTCACGGTCATCGGCGCCAGGATGCAGTTCTCCAGCACCGTCATATGCGGAAACAGATTAAAGCTCTGGAACACCATGCCGGTGTCGCGTCTGACCGCGTCGATACTCTTGCGCTGATGATCGAGCTCGATGCCATTGACGTAGATCAGGCCCTCATCGTGCTTCTCGATATGGTTGATGCAGCGAATGAGCGTCGACTTGCCCGAACCGGAGGGACCGCAGACCACGATCTTCTCGCCCCTGGCGACCTTGAGATCGACCTCGTTCAACGCGGTGAAATCGCCATAATGCTTGTAGACGGCCTCCATGCGAACCGCTGGCACCTCACGAAGCTGCGGCTGCGCCGCTGCGCCTTCGGCACCGCTGGCCGTATTCATTGACATCTCGCTCATGCGCGGGCCTCCACGCCTGCCTGCGCAACCGGCGCGCTCGCCGCGACCCGCCTCGTCTTCGCAGCATTCGACCGACCAAAATGCTTCTCCAGCCGGCGCTGAACCGCATCCCAGACCGAGGTGAGGATCAGGTAATAGGCCGTGGCCGCCGCGTAGACTTCGAGGATCTGGAAATGCTCCTGCATCAGCATGTCGCTGCGACGCATGAGCTCCTCGACTGAGATCACCGAGGCGAGCGACGTCGCCTTCAAGAGCGAATTGATGGAGTTGCCGAGCGGCGGGATCATCAGCCGGAACGCCTGCGGCAGGGTCACGCGGCGGAACGTCACCCAGGGCGACAGGCTGAGCGCCCAGGCCGCTTCGCGCTGCCCCGCCGACACCGCCATGAAGCCGCTGCGCACGATCTCGGCGAGATAGGCCGCCTCGTTGAGGATGAGCCCGACCAGTGCGCAGGTGATCACGGAGAACTTGATGCCGAGCTGCGGCAAGCCGCTGTAGATCACCACGAGCTGGATCAGCAGCGGCGTGCCGCGGAAGAACCAGATGTAGAAGCGCGAGAAGCCTGACAGCACCGGGTTGGACGACATGCGCATCAACGCGATGCCCATGCCGAGGATCAATCCGCCGATGACAGCCGCCACCGTCAGGCCGATGGTGACAAGCACACCCTTCATCAGGAAGTAGTTGAAGAAGTAGTTGACGGCGGCCGTCGGACTGAAATGGCTCATCGGCTCGTCTCCGTAACTATCAAGCCGGACCAGGGCCGGCGATCGCGAGCGGCTGGTCGGCCGGCATGGCGCTCAGGCCGAACTTGTCGAACAGCGCCTGGTAGCTGCCGTCGGCACGCATCGCGTTGAGCGCCTTGACGACGGCATCGACCACCGTCCTGTTGCGGAAGCCGAGCGTCGTGCGCGCGGTGCCGAGCCCGCTCAGCACTTCCTTGACGCGGCCGCGGCTCGTGAGGTCGCGCGCCACGCTGTCGACCAACAGCGCGTTGTCGACCTGTCCCGCCAGCAGCGCGCTGACGACGTTTGTCGCGGTCGGGAACGTCCGCATCTCGACGGCGGCCCCACCTTTCGCCACGCTGGCATCGCTGAGCTTCTTGAGCCAATTCATCTGGTAGCTGCTGACCTCGACGGCGGACGATTTTCCGATCAGATCGTTTTCGGTAGCAATTTTTGTGCCGCTGTCGGGAGCGACCACGACCGAGATCGCCTGAATGGCGTAAGGCACCATGTACATCAGCTTGGAACGCTCCTCGGTCCAGAACATGCCGGTGTCGATACCGTCGATGCGGGCCGCGTTGAGCGCGGGAATCATGGCCGGAAAATCCATCCGGATCAGTTCGACCGGGAGACACAACCGCTTGCCGAGCTCGGCGGCGAGTTCCACGTTGAGGCCCTGCAACTGGCCGTCCTTGTCGACGAATTGCTGCGGCGGATTGGTCGGGTTGATCGAGAGCTGCAGCTTGCCCGGTGCGATCAGATCGCTGTCGGCGATCGCGGGCGTGCAGGCGGCATGTGCAGCAGCCGATGAAAGAACGAGTGCGGCAGCGGTACCCAAGCGAAGCAGTGTCGAGACCATGTATTACCTCCAGTAAGACGCCAATGATCGATGCAGTTCCTCGCCCCGGGATTCCCCTCGACATTTCTTGGATGCGGCCGGCCGGATCTCGCGACACGGCAGGCAGCATCGTTTTCGATCTGCTCAAGCCGGTCCCGACATCGGCCTGAGCTGGATGCGCATGAAGTTCTTCACCAGGGATTCGAACGGACCAAACCCCTTCGCTTTCAGGAACTCCGGCGTCTCGAATGCCCATCGCCCCGCGACTTCGTACATCGCGGCATATTTCGGCCCGTCGCCCACCGAGACGAAGCGCTTGGCCGAGAGCCAGCCGGGACAGGCGAGCAGATCGGGAAAATGCCGCTGCTCGTACCAGGCGTTGAACGCAGCCTCGTGCTCAGGATCGATGTCGACCCGCACGATGTGGATGAAGGCTTCGTCCGGCATGAGCTCGTTCCTCATGCCACGCGAATATTGCCGGCCGCGCGCGCTGCGCCGACTGTCGTTGCAATGGCGTCGCACAACGCCGGAAGCACCGGCAGCAGCGGCGGCCGTGGATCGGCGTTGCGGATCAGGCCGAGCGCCTTCAGCCCGACTTTCATGCGCGTGTGCATGTCCATGATCGGTGCAGGGCCATAGATCGCGCGGACGATCGGGTAGAGCCGCTCGTTGACGGCGCGGATCGCCCTGAGATCGTCGGCCAGCGCGGCCTGCCAAAGTTCTGCGAACAGATGCGGTGCAAGACTGACGAGACCCGAGAGTATGCCGTCGCCACCGACGGCCAGCTGCGGCAGGAACCAGTTGAAGTTCGACGGCAGGATCGCGACGGAGGGATCGGCCTGCTTCACCGCTCGCCGGTTCTCGTCATAGGCCAGCATGGTGTCGCTGCCCTCCTTGATGGCGATGACGCCGTCGAGGGCTGCGATCTTCGCCAGCGTCTCCGGCGAATAACCGAAGCCGGACGCGAGCGGATATTGGAAGATCGACACGGGAATGCCGATGGCGGAGCTGACCGCCTGCACGAAGGCCACCGGTGCGCGCGAGGTCGCCGATGCACCGCCGCCGAGCGGCGCCGGCGGAAACAACACGGCGCAATCGGCGCCGGCGGCTTCCGCGAGCTGGGCCTGATGAATCGCTTCCGCCGTGGAATGCGCGATGATGCCCGCCAATAGCGGCTTGCCGCCGATCTGCCGGCGCGTCCGCTCGATCACCGCCTGACGTTCGTCGTCCGAAAGCGATCCGCCCTCGCCGGCATGGCCGTTGACGAACACCGCCGCGATACCGTCCGGACACGCGCAATAGTCGAGCACGCGGGCGTAGCCGTCCCAGTCGATCGAACTGTCGTCTCTGAAGGGCAGTACGGTCGCGACCGTGACGCCGCGCAAATCCGGTTTCTTCATCGGCTTGCTCATGACGGTTTTCGCCGCGGGAATTTCAGGCTCGCCCGTGCCTTCAGCACTTCGAGGCCGCCCTCGTTGCGCGCGCTGGCTTCCCAGATGATCGTGCGGGTCTCGTCGTGCTGCTCGGCGATCCAGACATCGAAGGTGAGCGTTTCGCCGTAGAACACGGGACCGGTGAACCAGAACCGGTCCTCCACCGACACGCCGATGGTGCCGACCAACTCGCTGGTGAGAATGCTGGTACAGAGGCCCGCGACCATGATCCCCGGCGCCAGCCTGCGGCCAAAACGCGTCGCGCCGGCATAGACCTCGTCGACATGGACCGGGCCGAAATCGCCGGTCGCGGCGATGTAGAGCGCACCATCCGCCTCGGTGATGGTCTTGCTCATGCTGACCCTGTCGTTCACCTTCAGATCGTCGAAGGACTTTGGCTCGTACATGGCTCAGCCCACCGCGAAGGGAACCAGCGTCGCGGTGCCGTCCACCACGGTCGTGCCTGCCGGCGACAACGTGCAGGTGACGCGACAGGTCGCCTCGTCGCCTGCAACCGAGACGATCTCGGCTCTGGCCTCGACCGACTCGCCGACAATCACGGGCGCGGCAAAGTTCAGCGCAATGCTGCCGATCCGCCGCGTCGGTCCGCCGAGCTGGCTGAGGCAGGTGGTGGCGAGGCCGCCGACCGCGAGCTCGAACGCGACCATGTTGGAGGCGCCCGCCTTTTTGGCTCGGACGGCATCGACATAGAGACCGCCGAGATTGCCGCTGATGCCGGTGAACATCGCCTGCTCGGCGACCGTCATGGTCTTGCGGAAGGCGAAGGCAGCGCCGGGCTTGAGAGGTGCGTGAGACATCGATCGCTTCCCTAGAGCTGCAAGCCGTTCTTGATGGTGCTGCGCGCAACCAGCATGCGGTGGATTTCCGAGGTGCCGTCATAGATGCGGGTGACGCGCGCATCGCGATACATCCGCTCCAGCGGCAGGTCCTTGCTAAAACCCATGCCGCCGAACACCTGGATGGCGCGATCGACCACACGGCCCTGCATCTCGGACGCCGCGACCTTGATCATCGAGACCTTGTCGCGCGCATCCCGCCGCTGATCGATGTCCCAGGCCGCGTTCATCACCATCATCTTGACGCCAAAGATCTCGGTGGCGGAATCGGCGATCAGCTTCTGCACCATTTGGAACTCGCCGATCAGCTGGCCGAACTGACGCCGCTCGCCGGCATGCCTGCGCATCATCTCCAGCGCGCGCTGCGCCATGCCGACGGCGCGGGCGCCGATATGGGCGAGCCGGATCTGCAGCACGCTCTGCATGATCAGCTTGAAGCCGGCGCCGACCTCGCCGAGCACGGCCGCTCTCGGGATGCGGCAATCCTCGAAGCTCAGCTCGGCATGGCCATAGCCGCGATGGCCCATCATCGGCTGGGTGCGCGCGACCTTGAAGCCGGGCGTGCCGCGGTCGACCAGGAACAGCGTGATGCCGCCGCGGGCGCGCTTGTCCTTGTCGGTCAGCGCCATCAGGATCACATAGTCGGCGATGTCGCCATCGCTGATGAAATGCTTGGTGCCGTTGAGCACCCACTCGTCACCGTCGAGTTGCGCCGTCGTGCTGATCGACGCGGCATCGGAGCCGGCGCCCGGCTCGGTGATCGCCATGGCGCAGATCTTGTCGCCCTTCACCGTGGGCAGCAGGTAGCGCTCGACCTGATCGCCCTTGCAGGCCATCAGCATCGGATAGACCTGACCGAACACGCGGCGGATCAGCGCGTCGGAGGTCTTGCCGAACTCTTCCTCGACCAGGCAATGCTCGACGCAGGACAACCCGCCGCCGCCGACATCCGCCGGCATGTTCATGGCGTAGAGACCGAGCTTCTGCGCCTTGGCCTTGGTGACGGCCAGCGCCTCGGCCGGCACCGTAGCCGTCTGCTCCACGACGTCTTCGAGCGGCTGCACCTCCGTCTCGACGAAACGGCGGACGGTGTCGACCAGGAGGCGCGTCTCTTCAGGCAGCGAGAAATCGATCATCGCGCCACTCCCACGGCCTTGCCGGCGACCATCGCGTCGATCTCCGCGGCGCCGTAGCCGATCTCGCCGAGCACCTCGCGGGTCTGCGCACCGAGCCGCTGCGGCACCAGTCGCACCTCCGGCGTCTGGCCGTCGTAGCGGGCGGGATGCGCGACCATCCGGATTTGCGCGCCCCCTGCGCTCTCGGCGCTCTTGAACACGCCGAGATGGTTGAGCTGGGGATCGGCTTCGAGATCGCGATAGTCCTGCACCGGCGCGTGCCAGATGCGCGCGGCATCCAGCCCGGGCAGCCAATCTGCCGTCGACTTCTGCTTCAGCCGCGCCGCAACGATGCCGGTGATCTCTTCGCGCTTCGCGAAACTGTCGGTGTCCGCAAACCGCTTCAACTCATCGCTCTCGAGCGCGACCGCGAGCGCCTTGGGCGATGCCATGGAGATCGCGAGATGACCGTCGGCCGTCGCATGAATTCCGTAAGGCCCCGGGCTGAACCACGCCGCGATGCCGGCTGGGCCGCGCGAGGTCGGCGACGGCGCGCCGTTGAGCCAGGCGGTCAGCGGCTCGACCTGGAGATCGAGCGCAGCCTGATAGAGGTTGACCTCGACGAGTTGGCCCTTCCCGGTCTTCGTTCTCGCGAACAGAGCGGCGAGAATGCTCATGGCATAGAGCGAAGCCGCATGCTGATCGACGATGACGGCGCCGACCGCCGTCGGCTCGCCATCGGCGCGTCCGGTTCGCATCGCAAGGCCCGACAGTGCCTGGAGCAGCAGGTCCTGGCCGGGACGATCCTTATACGGCCCATCCGATCCGAAGCCGGTCGCCACGGCATAGATCAAGCCCGGGTTGATCGCCTTGAGTACGTCGTAGCCGAGACCGAGCTTGGCCATGGTGCCCGGCCGAAAATTCTCCATCACGACATCGGCCGTCGCGACCAGCTTCTTTACCGCGGCAATGCCGTCGGGATGCTTGAGATCGACGGCGAGACTGCGCTTGTTTCGGCCGGTCGCCAGATGATTGACGCTGTCGCCTGCGACGAAGTGGTTGGCGACGGCCCAGTTGCGCTGAAACGCGCCCTCGATCGGCTCGACCGCGATGACGCCGGCGCCGAGATCGGCGAGCGTCTGCGCGGCCAGCGGGCCCGCAAGATAATGATTGAAGCTGAGGATCTTGACGCCGTCGAGCAGGTTCATCCGTTCACACCTCAGTTCAAGCAACTGCGATTGGCGCGCTGCGCCACACGAGATCGAATGTCTTGACCAAAGCACGCGCGGCAGCATCCTGCGCAGCCGGCAGCGGCAGGCGCGGCGGGCGCGGATTGCCGGCTGCAAAGCCCATATGACCGAGCAGCGCCTTGCTGCCCGCGACATAGGCCTGGCCGCCGACGAATTCGATCACCGGCAGGTATTTGAGATAGAGCTCGCGCGCTTCCTTGATCGCGCCGTGATCAGCGACAAGGCTGAAGATGCGGGACATTTCCGCCGGGACCACGTTAGAGGCCACGGCCACCCAGCCCTGCGCGCCCTCGACGAAGGATTCGAAGCCGAGGATGCCGCCGAACACCGTCATCCTGTCGCCGCAGAGGCGGATGATGTCGCGCACGCGCGTCACCTCCAGCGTCGACTCCTTGATATAGAGACAGTTGTCGATCTCGGCGATCCGAGCCACGAGCTGTGGCTTGAGATCGACATTGGCGGTTGCCGGATTGTTGTAGACCATGATCGGCAGCGCGATCGCGTCGGCCACCGTCCTGTAGTGATGGACAAGCTCGTCGTCGGTCGGCGTCGAATAGAACGGCGGGATGATCATCACACCGTCGGCGCCCAGTTTTTCGGCACGGCGACTGAGACGCACCACCTCACGCGTATCCTCCGCACCAGTACCGATCAGCACGGGCACGCGCCCCGCCGCCTGGGTGATGACGACCTCTGCCACCAGCGCCTTCTCGTCATCCTCCATGGACAGGAACTCGCCGGTCGAGCCAAGCGGGATCAGCCCGTGAATGCCCTCCGCGATCTGCCAATCGACGAAGGCGCGCAATGCCGCAACATCGACCTCGCCCGCTGCCGTAAACGGGGTGATCATGACGGTGTAGGTGCCGCGGAACGCCTTCATCAGGGAACTGCCGGGCGCTCGGGTGAATTCAAGCGATGGTCGCCGCCTGCGGAATATCCGCACGATCTATGCAATCGTTTGCATAAATGGCTCTGCATTGGGCAACACCATCCATTTTTTGAGCTTGATCCGTGTGGAATAAGCTCATAGCGTTTCTGCAATCGTTTGCAGTTTATCGGCAGGTTGGATGAGCGTCACGCTCAAAGATGTGGCACAGGCGGCCCGTGTTTCAGTCAGCACCGCTTCGCGAGCGCTAACGGGAACCGGCCTGACCAGCGATCGTACGCAGCAGCGCCTGGTGCGCATCGCGCGCGAGCTCGGCTATCGGCCGAACCCGATCGCACGCGGCCTCAAGACCGGGCAGTCGCGGCTCGTGGCTCTTCTCGTCCACAATCTCACCAACGCCTCGTTCCAGGTGATGGCCGAAGTGGTGCAGGCACGCTTGAAGGCGCTGGGTTATCAGATGCTCCTGTGCATCGGCGGCGACGACCCGCAGCAGGAGAGCGACACCCTCACCACGCTGGTCGACCACCGCATCGACGGGCTGATCGTGGTGCCCACGGGCAAAAATGGCGCGCAGCTCAAGGCACTTGCGAAGGACGTGCCCATCGTCTGCCTGGTGCGGCGCGATGACGCGACCGATCTCGAGACTGTGCTCGCCGACGATCCGCAGGGCGCTTATCTGGGCACGCGTCATCTGATCGAGCTCGGGCACAAGCGCATCGGGCTGATCGTCGGCCGCCAGGACACGACGTCCGGCCGCGAACGGTTGTCCGGCTATGTCCGCGCCCTGCGTGAGGCCGGCATCGCCAGGGACGACACATTGATACATGCCGGCCATTTCGTGCCCGAGACCGGAGCGACGAGCGCCCGCAAGCTGCTCGACCTTTCCCGCCCGCCGAGCGCAATCTTCGTCGCCAATCACGAAGCGACGCTCGGCGTGCTGCGCGTCACCGCGGAACGGAACATCGCCATTCCCGATGATCTCTCGCTGCTCTGCTACGAGGACATGCCGTGGTTCGAATGGCATCGCCCGGCCATCAGCATCGTCGACAACGGCGCACGGGACCTTGCCAATCTCGCCGTCGACCGGCTGCTGCATCGCATGGACGCCAAAGGCAATGGCAGTGAGGCTGTTCGCGAATATCGCGTCGGCGCCCGGCTGATCAAGCGAGACTCTTGCCGTCAGGTCGACACTCCGGCCCCTGCGAGATCGGCGAAGTCCAAATCGTCTTCATCGAAATCATCTGCGGCCAAATCCGCGAAGGCCTGATCGATGCCCTACGTCGAAGTGCTCGCCCCGCAAGTTCCCTCCCAGCGCAAGGCGGCGCTGGCGCGGTCCGTGACCGACGGCCTGATGTCGGCCTTCGGCGTCACCGCTGATACGGTCACGCTCTATTTCCTGCCCATTGCGCCTGATGACTACGCCCACGCCGGCACGTTCGGCGCTCAGGCCACCGGCCAGCGCATCCTGCTCAAGGTCCACGCCTTCCGCCGCAGTGAGGCCGAGCGGCGCGCGGCCGCCATCGCGCTGACCCGCGGCGTGTGCAGCGCCTATGGCGTGCCGGGCGACGACGTCGCGGTCTATTTCCTCGACCGCGACCGCAGCGAAGTCTCCCACGATTCCAAGCTCGCCAGCGACTGACGGGAGCCGCACCCATGGACCGCTTCTACAGCCAAGACCAGAAAGCCCTGCGCGAGACCGCCCGGCGCTTCGCCGAAGCGGAGATCCTGCCTCGCGCCGCAGCGATCGACCGCGAGGACCGCTTCGATCGCACGCTCTACAAGGGCATGGCCGATCTCGGCCTGTTCGGCATCTGTCTGCGCGAAGGCGCGGGCGGCGCCGGTCTCGATGCGGTCGCTGCCTGCATCGCGATGGAGGAGCTGGCGCGCTGCTCCGGCGCAGTCGCCAACGCCTTCGCGATCCCCGTCGAGGCCGTGCTGTTCTTCGATCATCATGGCACCGACGCGCATAAGGCGCTGATCCCGAAGATCCTGAGCGGCGACATCATTCCCGCCACCGCGGTCTCCGAACCCGACCACGGCTCCGACGTCGCGGGCATCCGCACCAGCGCTGTGCGCGAGGGCAATAGCTGGCGTCTCAACGGCACCAAGGCCTGGGTGACTCTCGGCGGCGTCGCCGATCGCATCATGGTGTTCGCGCGCACCGGCGCGGATGCTGGCCAACGCGCCATCTCCTGTCTTCTCGTGGACGGCGCCCTGCCCGGCATCGCCCGCGGCAAGAACGAGGAGCTGCTCGGCATGCATGGCCTCGACGACTGCCAGATCACGTTCTCCGACGTGCGGCTGCCGGCCAACAGCGTGATGGGTCCGGAGAACCAGGCCTTCAAGATGGCCATGAGCAATTTCAACTTCAGCCGGCTGATGATGGCCTCGATGGCGCTCGGCATGGCGCAGGCCGCGTTCGAGGATGCCACCGCATACGCAAAGGACCGCAAGCAGTTCGGCCAGGCCATCATCGGCTTCCAGGCGGTGCAGTTCATGCTCGCGGACATGTCGACCGACATCGCCGCCGCGCGCCTTTTGATCCACCACGCCGCGCGCCTGCACGATGCCGGCGAGCCGATCGCCAAGGAATCGGCGCAGGCAAAGCTGTTCACGACCGACATGGCGATGAAGCACGTCTCGAACGCGCTGCAAATCCACGGCGGCAACGGCTATTCGCGCGAGTACCGCATCGAGCGCATCTTCCGCGATGTCCGCCTCGCCCAGATCTACGAGGGTACCAACCAGATCCAGCGCTTGATCATCGCCCGCCAAATCGAGAGGGAGGCCGCGTGATGCGGGAAGCGCACTCATGCTGAGCATCATCACTGCGGCAGAGGCCGCCGGTCTCATCCGCGACACCGATACGCTGATCGTCGGCGGCAATGGCGGCACGGGCGCTGCCGAGGCCATCCTCGACGCGCTGGAACGGCGTTTTCTCGGCGGCCAGGGCCCGCACAATCTGACGCTGATCAACATCACCGGCATCGGCGCCGTGACCGAGAAGGGTCTCTGCCATCTCGCCCATGAAGGCCTGATCGCGCGCGTTATCGGCGGCAACTTCGGGCTCCAGGTGCCGTTCATGCGCCTCGTCCGCGACGAGCTGATCGACGCCTACAATTTCCCGCAAGGCGTGATGAGCCAGCTCTGCCGTGCCATGGCCGCGAAACATCCAGGCGTGCTCACCCATGTCGGCCTCAACACCTACATGGACCCGCGCCAGGATGGCGGGCGCATGAACAAGCGCACCACCGCGCCGCTGGTCGACCTGCTCGAGCTGCACGGCCAGTCCTGGCTGCTCTACCGCGTCCCTGCCTCGCCCGATGTGGCCATCATCCGCGGCACCTCCGCAGATGAAGATGGTTACATCAGCATGGAGCACGAGGGCACCACGCGCGAGGATCTCTCGATCGCGCAAGCTGTGCACAATGCCGGCGGCACCGTGATCTGCCAGGTCAAGCGCATCGTGAAGCGCGGATCGATCCATCCGCAGATGGTGAAGATCCCTGGCTTCCTGATCGACCACGTCGTGCTCGAGCCCGAGCAGATGCAGACCTACGGCACGATTTACGATCCCGCGCGCTGCGGCGAGACGCGCGTGCCGGAGGCGATGATCACGCCCGATCCGCTGACCGAACGGCGGGTGATCGCCCGTCGCGCTGCCTTCGAGCTGCGTCCCCGCGACGTCGTCAATCTCGGTGTCGGCATTTCCGCGATGATCCCCAATGTCGCGGCCGAGGAAGGCATCTCCGACCTGATCACGCTGACGGTGGAGTCCGGTGTAGTCGGCGGCGTGCCCGGTCACGCCCGGGAGTTCGGCACAGCGATCAATCCGCGCGTCATCCTCGATCAGGCTTATCAGTTCGACTTCTACGATGGCGGCGGACTGTCCTGCGCCTTCCTCTCCTTCGCCGAGGTCGACGAGGCGGGCAACGTCAACGTCACCCGCTTCGGCGAGCGCCGCGACGGCTCCGGCGGCTTCATCGACATCACCCAGAACGCCAAGCGCCTGATCTTCAGCGGCACCATGACCGGCGGAAAGTTCGACATCGGCGTCGAGAACGGTCGCCTCGCGATCCGGCGCGACGGCGCTTTCCGCAAGTTCGTGCCGCAGGTCGGCCAGATCAGCTTCAGCGCGTCGCTCGCCGCGCAACGTGGCCAACATGTCAGCTACATCACCGAGCGCGCCGTGTTCGAGCTCGAGAACGGCAGCGTGACGCTCACCGAGATCGCGCCGGGCGTTCGGCTGGAAGAGGATATCCTCGCCCATATGGGCTTCAGGCCGCGCATCAGCCCGCAATTGAAGGACATGGACCCGCGCATCTTCCGCTCCGGGCCGATGGGGATCGCGCAAAGCTTCAAAGCGCTGCCAGCGCGACCGCGCAAGGTCGCCTGAGGACATACCCATGGACGCCTCCGCATCGACCAATCTCCGCTATGAGGACGTCGCGCTCGGCGCGGAGTTCGAGACCGCCGTGCACACAGTGACGGAAGCCGACATCGCGGCCTTTGCCGACGTCACACGCGATCACCACCCGCTTCACGTCGATTCAGCCTACGCGAGGTCGCGTGGCTTTCCCGCCGTGATCGGCCACGGCCTGTTCGGCCTGTCGCTGATGGAAGGGCTGAAGTCGGAGCTGAAGCTGTACGAGGAGACCTCGGTGGCCTCGCTCGGCTGGGACGAGGTGAAGTTCAGAGCTCCCATCGTCGCCGGCGATACCGTGCGTGTCCGTTTCCGCTTCGTCGAGAAACACCGGACCAAAAATCCCGCGCGCGGCATCGTCGTCGAGACGCTCGATCTCCTTAACCAGCGCGACGAGGTGGTGACCGCGGCCCGCCACGTTTCGCTGATCCTGACCCGGCAAGCCGACGCGACGGCCGCCACATGACGAGACAATGAAGAAGAATTCGGACCGAGCCACCCACGATTTGATCGGAGTATTCAGATGCGATTTCCAAAGATCTTCTCCGCGCTCGCTTTTCTGGTCGGCCTGACCCAGGCGGCCGGCGCCCAGACCTGCACACCGAAAGTGCCGGCATCGAGCCTGATCGAGGCGCCGAAATGGCAGATGTCGATCAACCCGACGCTGCCGCCGCAGCAATTCGTCGACGACAAGGGCGAGCTGCAGGGGCTCAATGTCGAACTTGCCAGGGAGATCGCCAAGCGCATCTGCGTCGAACCGGTGTTCCTCCGCATGGACTTTCCGCCGATGATCCCGGCACTCCGCTCCGGCCGCTTCGATGCCATCAACACCGGCCTGTTCTGGACGGAGGAGCGCTCCAAGATGCTTTACCTCGTGCCATACGCGCAGCAAGCGATCAGCATCTACACCGATCCATCCTCCAGCCTGAAGCTGGAGAAGTTCGAGGATCTCGCCGGCCGCGTCGTGGGCGTGGAATCGGCGACCTACACCGAGCGCAAGGCCCGCGAATTCAGCACCGCGATGGAAGCCAGGGGCCTCAAGCCGGTCGAGCTGCGTACTTTCGCCACGGTGACCGCGACCTCGGCGGCGCTGCGTGCCGGCCAGCTCGAAGCCGCGCTCAACATCAACGAGACCGCCAACTCGCTGGAGCAGAAGGGCATCGCAAAGATCTGGGTCCGCGACATCGCCGGCACCGACATCACCTTCGCCTTCCGCGACAAGCTGCTCGCCCAGGCCGTCGCCGACGCACTAACCGCGATCCGCGCCGACGGCACCTATGACAGGCTGTTCGACAAGTTCGGCATGACCAAGCTGAAGGCCACCACCTTTGCCATCCGCGGCGACGGGCCGACAAACTAGGAGCGCACAACTCGGTCATCAACCACGCTGAACCAAAACCGCGAAAACAACCCCATGCAAAGCAGAATGCCCTTGTTTCAAAAGGCAAATTTCTGAAGACAAATTGCGTAATTCATCCCTTTGCCTCGTCGGGCAAAACGGCGGCATGATGTCATCATTGCATGGCTGTGTGCCGCCCCTCATCAATCCCGACCTGCTCTGTCGTGACGCGCACCGGATAGAGCCGGTGGACTCGGCCAGCCCGAGCTGATCGCCCCATCGCGCAAATCGAATGATGCCGCATGGCGTGGACAGAACCGCCGTCCCGCCGCAACATGCCCTCGGCCAAGATCCGCCTGTTCGTGAGGGCATGCGCGTTCGCATGCGGTGTCCTCGCCGGGCGCTAGCATGGAAATTGCATAAATTCTGGGCGAAACGGGCGCCTCATGAACCTTATCAGTCTCGACATCCGCATGCTTCGGTCGTTGATCTCGGTCGTCGAGACCGGCAGCATCACGGAGACGGCACGCCGGCTGGGCCGCACCCAGCCGGCAATCACCCTGCAGCTACAGCGGCTGGAGGAACTGACAGCCAAGCAGCTCTTCCTGCACGGGGGACGTCGGCTCACGCTGACCGAGGATGGCTCCATGGTTCTGACCTATGCCAAATCCATCCTGCGGTTGCATGACGAATTGATCTCGCAACTCGCGTCGCAGGAGATCGAGGGCCAGGTCGTGCTTGGCACGCCTGACCTCTATGCAGCGTTCATGCTGCCGTCGATTCTGAGCGTCTTCCGTAAGTCCTTTCCGCGCATCCAGGTCGAACTCAACTGTGCGTTGTCCACCCCTCTGGTCGGCCTGGTAAAGCGCGGCGATGTCGACATCGCCCTTGTCACCCGCATGAACGATTTCACCGGTGGACAGGTGGTGCGGCGCGAACAGCTCGTCTGGATGACCGGCGAGCAATCTGCCGCGTATCAGGAGAGGCCCATCCCGCTCGCCCTGCTACCACCGGGCAACATCTATCGCGACTATGCGATCGATACTTTGGAGCGCGCGAACCTGCGCTGGCGCATCGCCTGCGTCAGCGAAAGCGTGGGCGGATTGCAGGCTGCCGCCTTTGCCGGTATGGCCGTGACCGTGCTCGGCCGTAGCGCGCTGGTGCCGGCGATGCGAGAGATCGGCCTTAACGAAGGCCTGCCGCCGCTGCCGAAGGTCGAACTGCTGCTCTACAAGTCCAGCGGCGCGACCTCGAAGGCGGCTACAGCGCTGCACGACTATCTCGCGCACTATTTGCGCCTCGACGAAGAGCTCAGTGGACGCGGTGTTCCGATCGAGCTCTCTTGAGCGCGCAGCTTACGTTTTCGCCCGCGCGCGTCCCTCCTCCCGCAGCGCCAGCGGCGGCCAGAACTTTGACCAGGGTTGGGCCTGCTCGAAGGCGGCAGCGATGCGGAAGATCGTGGGTTCGTCGAGCCAGGGCGCAACGATCTGAAGGCCGATCGGCATTCCATCGCGGTCGAAGCCGCAGGGCAGCGTCGCCGCCGGAAGACCGGCGAGATTGATCGGCCAGGTGAATGGCGACCAGCCGAGATGCGGATCGACCTTGCTGCCGTCGACCGTGCCGACGCCGATCCGGCCGGCCTCGAACGCGGTCACCGCGACCGTTGGTGTCACCAGCGCATCGACACGCTCGAACAGCTTTACGAACGCATTGCGCGCCTGGCCGCGACGGTAGCCGGCTTCGATATAATCCGTGCCGCTATAGTGCCGTCCGGCTGTGACGACGTCACGGTAGTCGGCCTCCGAGCTTGCGAGATCGGCCGTGGACTTGGCCGCCACTGCCGCCGCCTGTTCGGTGAAGGCAATCGGCTTTAGCGTATGCTCCAGAATGCCGGGATCGAGGCCCGGCCCATCCATGGTGACCTGCGCGCCACAGCCGTCGAGAATGGCGAGCGCCTTGCCAAACGCCGCACGCACGTCGGGACTGACAGCGGCGTAGCCGAGATCGACGCTGGCGCCGATGCGGATGCCGTTGAGTGATGCGGCGTTGGTATCGAAGCGACGCGCGGACACAGGCAGGCTCGCGGGATCGCGCAGGTCGTAACCGGCGATGATCTCCAGCGTCAGCGCCGCATCCGCGACCGTACGCGTGATCGGACCGGTGTGTGCAAGCGAGGCCCAGGACGGCGGCGAGAAGCCGGGCGAGCGCGGCACGAGACCGAACGTCGGCTTGAGCCCGAACACACCGCAGAAGGACGAGGGTACACGGATCGAGCCGACGCCGTCGGTACCGATTGCGATCGGGCCGCAGCCAGCCGCCACGCCTGCCGCCGCGCCGCCGCTCGATCCACCGCTGGTGCGGCCGGGATTCCAGGGGTTTCGCGTCGTGCCCGTGACCGGGCTGTCGGCCGTCAGCTTGTAGCCGGACTCGCAGGTCGTGGTCTTGCAGGTGATGATCGCGCCGGAGGCCTTCAGCGCAGAGACCACAGCGGCATCGGCCTCGGGCACGAAGCTCTTGTTCATGGGCGAGCCGCCATAGGCCGGCACGCCCGCGACGAAGACGAGATCCTTGATCGTGACAGGCACGCCGGCGAGCGGTCCCTTGGCCTCGCCTGCACGCATCTGCTTGGTGAGACGATCGGCCTCCGCCCTCGCCTGATCATACATCGGCGTCACCACCGCGTTGTAGGCCTCGTTGGTCGCCTCCAGCGCGGCAATGGTGTCGTCGACCACATCGCGCGGCGTGAACGCCTTGCGCCGGTAGCCGGCCATGATCTCGGTTGCAGAAAGCGCTCCAAGGCCAGTCGGCGCCGGCGGGAAGGCCGTTCGGCCGGAACTATCAGTCATCATCAACCCTGAAGAGCTAGCTGAGCGCCGCGTCAACGGCGCGCTTGGCCATGACCGTGACGAGATGCGCACGGTAGTCGGCTTCGGCATGAATATCGGAGGTGAGACCGTCGGTGTCGATCTTGATCGCGGCGATGGCCGAGGGATCGAAATTGGACGACAGCGCGGCTTCCATCGGCGGCACGCGAAAAACGCCTGGACCGGCGCCGGTCACGGCGACGCGGACACCATCGGCGAATTTGGCGACGAACACGCCGACCAGCGCATAACGGGAGGCCGGCGCCTTGAATTTGGCGTAGCCTGCCTTGAGCGGCACCGGGAAGCGGATCGCGGTGATGATCTCGCCCGGTTGAAGTGCCGTCTCGAACAGCCCAAGAAAGAACTTGTCGGCCGCGATCTCGCGCATGCTGGTGACGATGGTGGCACCGAGACCGAGCACGCCGGCGGGATAGTCAGCCGCGGGATCGTTGTTGGCGACCGAGCCGCCGATGGTGCCGCGGCTGCGCACCGCGGGATCGCCGATCATGGACGCGAGCGCCGCCAGCCCGGGGGTTTTCGTCTGCACCAACTTCGAGGCCGCCACCACAGCATGCGGCGTCATCGCACCAATGGTGATCGTCGCGCCATCGTCGGTGATTCCCTTGAGGCTTCCAAGCTTCGACAGATCTACCAGCGCGACGGGGCTCGCCAGCCGCTGCTTCAGCGTCGGAATCAGCGTCATGCCGCCGGCAACGAGCTTGCTGTCCTCGATCGAGGTCAGAAGCTTGGCCGCATCGGGAATCTGGTCAGGCTGGTGATAGGCAAACGGTTTCATTGCTGTCCTCCCTATTCCGCGGCGACCGGCAGCGACGCGTTTTGCAGCAGGCGCCAGATCCGGTTCGGAGTCGCCGGCATGTCGACATGGGTAACGCCGAGATGCGACAGCGCGTCGACCACGGCATTGATGACGGCCGCGGGCGAGCCGATGGTGCCGACCTCGCCGCAGCCCTTCACGCCCATCGGCGTGTGCGTGCAGAGCGTGGAATGGGTCTCAACCTTCATCATCGGCAGATGGTCGGCGCGCGGCATGCAGTAGTCCATCAGCGAGCCCGACAGCAATTGCCCTGAACCTTCGTCGTAGACCGCGTTCTCGAACAGCGCCTGGCCGACGCCCTGCACGATGCCGCCGTGCAACTGCCCCTCGACGATCATCGGGTTGATCACCGTGCCGACGTCGTCCACCGCGGTGTAGTTGACCAGCGTCACCGTGCCCGTCTCCGGATCGACCTCGACCTCGGCGATGTGGCAGCCGCCGGGATAGGTGAAGTTGACGGGATCGTAGTAGGCCTGCTCCTCCAGCCCCGGCTCCAGCACTTCCAGCGGATAATTGTGCGGCACATAGGCCGCGCCGGCGATCTCCTCGAAGGTCTTGCTGCGGTCCGTGCCCGCGACCGAGAACTTTCCTGCCTCGAACTGGATGTCGACCTCGGCCGCCTCGAGCAGATGGGACGCGATCTTCTTGCCCTTGGCGATCACCTTGTCGGTCGCCTTCGACAATGCGGCGCCGCCGACCACGAGGGAGCGCGAGCCATAGGTGCCCATGCCGAACTGCACCCGATCGGTGTCGCCGAACACGATGTCGACGTTCTCGAAGGCGACGCCGAGTTTTTCCGAGACGATCTGTGCAAAGGTCGTCTCGTGGCCCTGGCCGTGATTGTGGGTGCCGATCATGACCGTGACCTGGCCGGTCGGATGCACGCGCACCGTGGCGCTCTCGTAAAGGCCGCCGCGCGCGCCGAGCCTCCCCGCGAAGCGCGACGGCGCAAGGCCGCAGGCCTCGACATAAGTTGAGTAACCGAGCCCGCGGAACTTGCCCTTGCTGGCGGAAGCCGCCTTGCGTATGCCGAAATTCTTGACGTCGGCGGCGACCAGCGCGCCGTCGAGGCAGCCCATGGGATCGCCGGAATCGTACTGCACCAATACCGGCGTCTGGTAGGGATAGGCCTCCTTCGGGATCATGTTGCGACGGCGGATCTCGACACGGTCGATCCCCATCTCGCTGGCTGCGACATCGACGATGCGCTCCAGCACGAACGTCGCCTCTGGCCGTCCCGCGCCCCGATAAGCGTCAACCGGCACGGTGTTGGTGAAGACCACCTTCACGTTGCAGTAGATCGCGGGCGTGGTGTAGACGCCGCCAAGAAGCGGCCCATAGAGATTGGTCGGGATGTTGGGCCCGAAGGTCGAGAGATAGCCGCCCATATTGGCGAGCGTGTTGACGCGGAAGGCGAGGAATTTTCCGGTCTCATCCAGCGCCAGCTCGGCCTCCGTGACATGGTCGCGGCCGTGACGGTCGGAAACATAGCCCTCCGAGCGGCTCGCCACCCATTTCACCGGCCGCCTGACGCGTTTGGCGGCCCAGGTGACCACGGCCTCCTCGCCGTAATGGAACTGCTTGACACCGAACCCGCCGCCGACATCCGGCGCCACCACGCGCAGCTTGTGCTGCGGGATGTTCAGCACCAAGGCACCCATCAGGAAGCGCACGACATGCGGGAACTGGCTTGTGGTCCACAGCGTGAAGCGATCGGTGCCGGGCTCGTATTCGGCGATGGCCGCGCGCGGTTCCATGGGGTTGCCGATCAAGCGGTTGTTGACCAGGCTGAGCTTGGCGACATGCGCAGCCTTCTTGAATGCGGTCTCGACCGCAGCCTTGTCGCCGAGCTCCCAGTCGCAACAGATGTTGTTCGGAACATCGTCGAAAAGCTGCGGCGCATTCGGCCTGACGGCCTCGAGCAGGCCGACCACTGAGGGCAACACCTCGTAGTCGATCTTCAACAGCTCGGCCCCGACATTCGCCTGCTCCGGCGTCTCGGCGACGACGAAGGCCACCATGTCGCCGACGAAGCGCACCTTGCCCTGCGCCAGCATCGGGAACGGCGGCTCCTTCATCGGAACACCCTTGGCGTCCGAGATGCCCCAACCGCAGGGTAACGAGCCGAGCCCGTCGGCCTTGACGTCGTCGCCGGTCAGCACGGCGATGACGCCGGGCGCAGCCAGCGCCGCGCTCTTGTCGACACCACGCAGGACCGCATGCCCGTGCGGCGAGCGCACGAACACGCCTGCGGCCATGCCGGGGCGCTTGATGTCGGAGACGTAATTGCCGCGGCCAGTGAGAAAGCGCTGGTCCTCTTTCCGCTTCGGCGCGGCGCCAATGCCGATCACATTGCCCATGGTCACTCTCCCTTGGCGGCGTTCATGGCGGCAGCGCCGGCCATCACGGAAACCACGATGTTCTGGTAGCCGGTGCAGCGGCAGATGTTGCCTTCGAGGCCGTGACGGACGTCGGCCTCGGTCAAATCGGGCTTCTCGGCAGCCAGCGCTACCGCCGTCATCAGCATGCCCGGCGTACAGAAGCCGCATTGCAGGCCGTGATGCTCGCGAAACGCCTCCTGCATCGGATGCATCAGGTTCGAGCCCGGCGCGCCTTGCAGGCCTTCGATGGTCAGCAGCGTCGCGCCGTCGAGCGCGGGCGCCAGCAGCGTGCAGCTCTTCACCGGCAGGCCGTCGAGATGCACGACGCAGGCGCCACATTGGCTGGTGTCGCAGCCGATATGGGTGCCGGTCAGGTTGAGCTGCTCGCGCAGCAGCTCGGCGACGAGGGTCGCCGGTTCGACATCCACGGTGGTCGGGCGGCCGTTGAGTGTAAAGGATATCTGCACGGTCATGCTCCTGTGCGCGACGGGTCTTCAGGCAAGTGGCAACGCGCTGCCGGTGGCCCATGTGGCCATCACGACATCGCCTACGGCGAGGGGATCTGCGAAGAAGGTCTTTTCCGGCACGTAGGCGACGAACTCGTCGTCCGGCACCGTGTCGAGCATGACCTTGACGAAATAGCCCTGGTATTCGATCGCGAGCACCCGACTCGGCAGCGAGGTTGTGCAACCCGGGGGCAAGTCTCTGCCGGGCCGGACCAGCGCGACGTCGTCGCGGCGCACCGCGATATCGACCTTGTCGCCGGCGCTGACGGCCGAGCGTGGCCGCAACGGCACCTCGATGCCATCAGGCGCAGCCTGCGCGAGCGTGAAGCTCGCGCCGTTGACCTTCTCGACGCGGCCCGACAACACGTTCTGCCCGCCCATGAACTCGGCGACATAGCGATCGTGCGGATGCGCGTAGACGTCGCGCGCTGGGCCCGCCTGTTTGATCCTGCCCTGCTCCATCACGACGACGAGGTCGGCCAGCGCAATCGCCTCGAGCTGGGTATGAGTGACGTGGATGAAGGTGATGCCGAGCTCCTGCTGCATCCGCCGCAGCTCCTGACGCATCTGGACGCGGAGCTGCTCGTCGAGCGCGGACAGCGGCTCGTCGAGCAGCAGCACCCGCGGCTCGGTGATCGCGGCCCGCGCCAGCGCCACACGCTGCTGCTGGCCGCCGGAAAGCTGGGCCGGCAAGCGGTCGGCGAACTGCGTCAGCCTGACCTTCTCAATCATGGCATCCGCTGCGCGCAGCCGATCGGACTTGGACTGGCCGCGCACGCGAAGTGCAAAGGCGATGTTCTCCCGCACGGTCAGATGCGGGAACAGCGCGTAAGACTGAAACATCATCGCGGTGCGCCGTTGCACCGGCGCAAGACCGACGACGTTCTGGCCGCCGATCACGATCTCGCCGGCGGTCGGGTCGTCATGGCCTGCGATCATGCGCAGGATCGTGGTCTTGCCACAGCCGGACGGGCCGATGAAGCAGCAATAGGCGCCGTCCGCGATCTTCAGATTGACGCCGTCGACCACGTAGGTCACGCCGTCAAAGCTCTTGCAGACGCCCGCCAGTTCGATATCGCCGCGATCGCTCTTCATTCCTAACCCTTTGTCGCGCTGCCGCGCCTTTTCTGGATCAGCACGATGGTACCGAGGCTGGCACCGATGACGGCGAAGGAGACGATGGTGGTCACCGTGCCGAGCGCGTAGAGCGAGGGCGAGGTGACGTTCAGCGTCATGCTCCAAATTTCCAGCGGCAAGGTGTTCATCGAACCCGCGGTCTGGAGGCTGCGCGCGAACTCGTCATAGGACAGCGTGAAGCCGAACAGCGCCACCGCGACGAGGCCGGGCGCCAGCACCGGGATCATCACCAGCCGGATCGACTGCCAGCGGCTGGCGCCGAGATCGTAGGCCGCCTCCTCCCAGACATGGTTGAAGCGCGACATCACCGCGAACATCACGAGCACGCCGAACGGCAGCGTCCAGGAGAGCTGTGCGCCAAGCGCCGAGGTGTACCAGCTTGCGTTCAGCCCGAGGGCCTGAAACAGGAGACCCGTGCCGAGGCCGAGCACGAGACCTGGCGCGACGAGGCTACCGATCATCATGTAGAAAACAAAGGTGTCGCCGCGAAAGCGCTTGCGGAAGCCGAGGCCAGCGAGGAACGAGACCACGACGGTGATGATGGTGACGATGACCGCAAGCTTGATCGAGCGGTCGAACGAGCCCTTGACGTCGCCGGTCCGCACCTGAGTGAAGAGATCGACGAACCAGTGCAGCGAGTGGCCTTTCATCGGGAAGACGAGACCGCCGCGGATATCCTGGAACGACAGGATGTAGATGCAGAACATCGGGCCGTAGAGCGCGATCACGTATGCAGCGAACAGCGTCGCCAGCACGTAGAAAGTCCAGGGACGGCCGCCCTTGCTGGGCGCGATCGCCTTGGTCGTCGCGGGCGCGACCGTCCTCGACATGTCGCCTTTCGGCATGTCGGCGAGAACCGCGCTCATCGCGTGATCTCCTGCCTGATGTCGACGGTGCGCAGGATCAGCGAGACGATCGCGACCAGAACCAGCGTCAGCAGCACGGCGCTCGCCGCTGCAGTCGGATATTGCAGCACGCCGACGTCCTCGTAGAAGGCACTGACCACCGAGGCCGAGCCACCGCCGGACATCACTTTCACCACGAAGAAATCGCCCATCACGATTGAGACCACGAAGATGGTACCGAGCGCGGTGCCGCTCTTGGACATCGGCACCACGATCAGGCGCATGATGTCGAAACGGCTGGCGCCGGCGTCGATCGCGGCCTCGATCAGCTTCTTGTCGATCCGCGCCATGGCATTGAAGATCGGCACGACCATGAAGATCGTGAGCTGGTGGGCATAGGCGATCACGACAGCAAGATCAGAGAACAGCAGCACTTCCAGGGGCTGGTGAATCACGCCCATCGCCACCAGCGACTGGTTGATCAGGCCCTCTTTCCCGAGCAGCGGGATCCAGGAAATCATACGGATTATGTTCGAGGTCCAGAACGGCACGGTGCACAAGAGGAACAGGCCGATCGCGAGCAGCTGGTTGCGGACGTGAAACACCAGAAAGTAGGCGACGAAGAAGCCGATGATCAGCGTGAAGATCCAGGTCAGTACGGTGAACTTGATCGTCGCCAGATACAGCTTCAGCGTCAGCGCTGAGTGCAGCACCTCGACGTAGCTTGCGAGCGTGAAGCCGGGCGTCAGTCCGCCAAAGCCATCGGTGGCGAAGAAGCTCGCGGCCAGCACGACCAGGATCGGCGCCACGAAGAACGGCACGAGCACCAGGACTAGCGGCGCGACATAGAGCCAGCCGGCGAGATTTGCGCGTGGCGGAGTTTGACTGGACTGCATAGCGGCAAACGCCTCGAAGTCGGTCTTCTCGCACCGGCGCGTGACGGCGCCGGCGCATCGCTTCTGGTCAGGGAAAGCAGATTTCAGGCCACCTTGAAGTCGTTCCAGCGCTTGTTCATGTAGGCGGCCTCGTCCATCAGCGTGTTCCAGCACGAGATGTTCTTGACGCGATCGAGGAACGAGCCGCCGTCACGCTTGGTGCCGGCCTTCTCCATCGGCACGCCGTAGGGATCGTTGACCACCTCCGGCGCCGGCTGCCCCTCGTACCAGAACGCCCATTCCGCCGGCGTCAGGAATTTCTTCGCGGTCGAGGGCACCGGGCTGTAATAGCCGTAGCGTGCGACGAAGCCGCCCTGCCAGCCCGAGAGATACCAGTTGAGATATTCATAGGCCGCGTCGAGCTTCTTGCCGGACAGATGCTTCATCAGGCCCATGCCGTTGCACCAGCCCCGATAGCCTTCCTTGCCGTTCTTGACGTTCACAGGCGCGTAGACGCAGGGGATTTCCTTGACGCGCACGGCCGCAACCGCCGGCGACCACATCGACTGGATGACCACTTCCCCCGCCGCCATGAGCTGCACCGACTGGTCGAAGGTGGTCCAGGTCGCACGGAACTGGCCCTGCTTCTTCAGCTCGATCAGCTTGTTGCAGGTGAAGTCGATCTCCTCCTTGGTCATGTTGCCCTTGTTGCCGTACTTGATCAGTCCGGCGCTTTCGAAGCAGAGCGCGGCGTCCATGATGCCGATCGCGGGCACGTCGAGGATCGCGGCCTTGCCCTTGAACTTGGGATCGATCAGGTCCTTCCACTCGGTCACCTCGTGGCCGACCAGGTCGGGCCGATAGCCGATGGAGTCGGCGTTGTAGACCTGCGGCAGGAAAGTCGCCCATTCCGTGACGCCGTCGTGCAGATCGGTGGAGTCGGGCTTGGCGATGTACATGGCTTCATAGGGCGAGATGCCCTGACGCGGAATCTTGTGGCCGTCGATCTCGCCCTTGGTGAAGATCGGCAGGATGTTGTCGAACTCCTTGATCTTCTTGACCTCGATGCCCTGGATCACGCTGCGCTTGGCGGCGAGCTTGGCTTGCCAGCCCTCGAGATCGGCGATGTCGACCGTATTAGGCTGGCTTATGAAGCGGTTGATGGCCGCGGAGGTGTCGAGGTTCTGCATCGTCACCTTGAAGCCGAGATCCTTGGCGGCCTGGTCGCCGATCGCCTTCACCACCGAGTAGGAGACGCCGACATGGCGCAGCTCGATATCCTTGATCTCCTGCGCCCAGATGGTCGGGAAACCGCGGATCAAGTCCGATCCTGCTGCTGCGCCTGCAACGGCCGCCGCCCCCTTCAACAGCGTGCGCCGGCTCAGCTTTTTCGCAGATCTCGCTTCCTTTCCCGCCGGATCGGAAGTGGATGTCTCCTTAATCCTGTCAGACATGGCAACCCTCATTGGTTACGATGAACGCTCGCCCCGATCGCCATTGACCGGCTGCGGATGTGATCAGTTGTGCGTGAGGCTAAGGGCGGGATTCTGCGAAGTAAAATTGGAAGTGAAAATTTGCGACATAAACGAGACTAATGGTCTGCCCGAATGCATCTTGCTTCAGCACAGCGCATAAGACGGCGGCAGTGTCGTGCGCGCCAGCGCTCCAACGTTCCGGATATCAAACCGACACGAACTCTCCAGTTTCCGCCGCGCGTTTGACGGCGTCGATCACGCTGACGGTTTTCAGCCCCTCGCGCCCGCTCACCACAGGCGCGGCCGTACCGCGGATAGTCCCACAGAAATTGGCGATCTGCAGGCCAAGCGGGTCTCCCATCTCGTACCTCAACCGCTCCCGCTCAATCGGTGCCCACCAGCTGGGCTCGCTTGGGTGATGCCACAGATCGAGTTGCGGAATAGCCAGCGATGCCCTCGTGCCGCCGATCTGGTAGCAGGTCTCCTGCCTAGGGAGCCCCGCCTGCTCCGGCTGTTTGACGCATTGTTCGCCACCGGCAGCGTCACCAAGGCAGCTGAGAAGCTCGGTCAAAGCCAGCCGACCATTTCGATCTGGCTGGCGCGCCTGCGAAAGGAGCTGGACGATCCGCTCTTCATCCGGTCGGCGGAGGGAATGCTGCCGACTCCGCGCGCCGAGGCTCTTATCGGCACGGCCAGGCAGGACGTTGGAGATGCTGCGGCGTCTGGCGGAGCTTCGCCCTGAGTTTGATCCGGCGACTGCAAAGTGCCGCTTCGTCATCTGCATGACGGATGCAAGCCACATCACGCTTCTTCCCGCCATCCTCGCCCACGTTCGCCGCGTTGCGCCGGGCATCCGCATCGAGGCGGCGCAAATCGGCGGCGATACCCCACGAATGCTGCAGTCCGGCGAGGCCGATCTGGTGCTCGGCTACATCACCGATCTCGACGCTGGGCACTTCCAACAGGCACTCTTTCCGCAGGATTGGGTCTGCCTGGCAAACCCAAAACACGCCCGAATCCGCGACCGCATCACCGCACGGGATTTCAGGCGTGAGGCGCACGTCCTCATTCGCTCCGGCACCGGACATCAATTGTCCACGCGATTTGACGTCGTAGTCGAGCGTCTAATGAGGCGGAAGCTGAACGTTCGGTTTACGCAACAAGGCTGCCGATGTCGTGTGTCCGGGCCTCGAAGCCTCGGTTGGTGAGTGATCGCGTTCAATGCTGCAACGCTGCAGCTCGGTGGCAAGACCATCCTCGAGAATCTCGATCTGGAGGTGCGGCCAGGCGAATTTCCCTGCATCGTCGGCGCCTCCGGCTGCGGCAGGACCACGGCGCTGCGGCTCGCCGCGGGCCTCTATCGTCCCACGAGCGGCGCCGTGACCTTCGACGGCGACAGGTTTGCAGCGCGTCAAGCTCTTGCCGTAGAGGCGCCTCCGCCTGCAACGGGCGCCGACGCAGACCCTCCATCAGCGAAGAGGGCCATCAGGCGTCGAGCTGCGCAAGCCCGCCCCGGTCCAGCAACACCAGCTGTCGCTGGGTTTGTCCATCAAACCGTAGCATCTTATCATCACGCAGGATCGAAAACGCGCGCGACACGGTTTCGAGTGTCAATCCAAGATAATCAGCGATGTCGCGGCGATTCATCGGCAAGCTCATGACGCTCGGATGAGCAAGCCGCTCGTCCATTTCCAGGAGGAATGCGGCTAACCTCTCGAGCGCCGTCTTTCGTCCGAGGAGAAGCATGTGGTTCTCGGCGTGCTGAAGGTTGCGCGTGACGAGGGCGAGAAGGCTTGCGTGGCCCCGTTCCTGGTGTGCCATGGTATCGAGCAGGCTGCTTCGGCTCGTGATGCGAACGTTGGCCTGAGTCACTGCTTCGGCAGTGAAGCGGTGAATTGTCCCGTTTTCGAGCCCGAACATATCACCCGCGAGATGGAACGAGTTGATTTGTCGGCGGCCGTCTGAGAGCATCTTGTAGGTCCGGATTGCACCGGAGACGATCTGGTAAACATAATCGACCTCCTCGCCCTCGCCAAATACTTCCGTCCCTCTACGATAGGTGAACTCGCTGCACGTGATCTGCTCGCCGGCAAGGGCTGCCAATTGCCCATCAACCGCAGGGCGGTTCATCGTGGTCGTCCTGATCAACATTGCAGAACTCCGTACAAAATGGACAGGCAATGAATTCGGGAACTTTAGGCAATGGGGCATGAGCGCACTTGATCTGACGCAAGTTCAAAGCAGGCTACGTAGTGGCCGCAGTCATCGGATCAACAGCGGATACTTCATGCTTGAAAAAGACCAGGTTCACCGCCTTTTTGCTCGGAATCAAAGAGCGGCAGGCCACACCGGGTGCGATGGCACCGCCGCGATCGCGACGATTGGAACCAACCGCCATTGTGGCGCTCTCATCGCGTCTGCGGGTAGTTCAACTTCGCAGCGTGCTTTGCGTAATGGATGCAATGTTGCCGCGACTGCGGCGTCGGGGCCTCGTTGACACAGGTCAACACGTGCGGGGCTATCTGTCGGGAACATACCCGGTGTCGCCCTGCCGATACGATGCTCTCCGGCAGGCGTACTTTAGGGGCCGCGTCGCAGGTCGCTGCTCCAGTTCGGCCAACGGAGTCAAATTGAAAAAGGTCGATATAACCTACCGCTACGAGGCACGAGACGATCAGCCCAGGCTCCTGCCACCGGATAGCACCGCGGCACTGGTTCGCTTGGACGGCGGAAACCGGGAGTTCGCCGCGCTTCTCGACCAGGTCACCGACGAGACCGGTGCGATACAGCGGGTCATCCCGGTCGATCCACGAGACTTAGGCCTCCTACAGGACAGCGGTGCGACACCAAGACAAACTCCGTTCGCGGCCGTAGTCGGCTGCTCGGATGCGCGAGTGCCGGTCGAACTCATATTCAATCAGGGTCCCAATGATCTCTTCGTGATACGCGTAGCCGGCAATGGCTTGGGTCCAGATGTGCTGGGAAGCCTGAAATACGCAACCGAGAACCTCGGCGGCAGTCTCAAGCTTATTGTTGTCCTGGGGCACAGCGGATGCGGCGCGCTGACGACGGCGGTCGATGTGTTCCTGAATCCGGTCGACTACCTTCCGCTCGCCACCAAGTCCTCACTCCGCAATATTCTCGACCGGCTGCTGATCGTAGTACAAACGTCAGCAAAGAGACTACTCGCTGCCTTCGGTCCCGATATTGCGCAACGACCCGGCTATAGACAGGCACTTATTGAGAGCTCAATTGTCACCAATGCAGCACTCGCGGCGCACTCGATAGGCGAGATCGTCACCAACGACCCCACGAAGCTAAAGGCCGTTTACGGCGTCTACCTGCTCGAAACCCGCGAGGTATGGGTGCCGCGTCTTGGCAACATCAAGGGCACGGGGCTGGCGGAGGCGCCTCGCGACCTCGCCGGATTTGTCGAGCTTGGCGATGCCCTCGTTCGATCGGAGCGGATCGCCTCCTACCTCAAATCGCAGAAATAGCGTTCGTGCGGCAAGAGGGCACCGCATGCAGACATTTTCGCTCGAAGCGCTCGCGGAACAGTTCGAGGTCGACCGCAACATGATGATGCAAGCATTGCACGGTGTGCCCCCCGATTTGACAAGGCGCCACGACCAGCCCGAATGGAAGGTCGCGACAGCGGCGGCAGCCCTGGAGGCCTACCATTTGAAGATGAACAGGGGCAGCAGCATTACGGGCTGGAATGATCCGGAGCTAGAGGCGCTCTACGATGAGTACGACGCCGGAGAAGTCGCAATGCGAAAGTTGTCGGCATTGGAAGCACGCCGACGCGCGGCGCGGCGGCTGGCTCCGCTTCTCGCCGAGATCGATCGTGCCGTACGTGCACATGAGGTCGCATTTGGTGCCGAAGCCGGTGAAGCCGCCTTGAAGGCTGACAAGATGTACCAGTTCGCACTTCGTGGGCTCGAAGGCCCCTGCGAATGGACTCGCGATGAATGCGTGCGTGAGATGAGTAGCGCTGCCAGCCGGCCCGACGAGTAGGAGACAGAGCGCACTCCGGTCATATCCTCACCCTTCAGCGCCCATGATGCTGTGTCGGACGCCAGCACCTGTTCAATACCCGTCGCCCCAACGATACTGCCACGCGATGCCGAAGGCACTGAACCCGCTCCCCGTGCGACTTGTGATCCCGGTGCTTGCGGAGAGCTTGAGAGAGTTCTGGCGGTCGATTGGCACTGCGAGCGTCAGGCCGGCCCGCGTGTTCGCCTGCTCGTTGTCGCTCTTCACCCCGTTAAGAGCGGTGCGCCCGCCGGCGAAATAGAGGCCATCCAGCGCCAACCATATGCCAGACGCGAAAGTGTAGAGGATATGTCCCTGCACGGAATAGATCGGCGCCTGCGCAAAGGTATTGCCGCCGAAGAAGTCGGTATTGTTCGTGAAGAATGTCACGCTGGGAGCGACCTCGAACGTCCAGGGGCCCCAGGCCTTGGAAATCCCAAGCTCGGGCCTGAACGACCAGCGATTGCTGCCGAGGTTGAGCAGCTTGCTGTCATCGTACTGCCCGAGCGGCGCGGAAACTTGCAGGCTCACGCCGACAATGAGATCCTGGTGATAGCTCGCGAAGTCTTTCGCCGAGAGCGCGGGTGCTCCGAACAGGTTGACGGAGACGCGAAATCTGGGATCACCCAAGCCTGACATCTCGCGCTCGCGTGGTTGCCCATTCAAGACACCTTGAGCGGCGAACGACGACCCTGGCACGATCATATCGAACTTGGCCGATTGGCCCCCTATAGCGAAGGATCGGACATAGGCCAGAGCCCCCGTATTGGAGTGGAAATTGGCGTCGGCGATCGCGGTATCCGGATCAAAAGCCAACTTGCCGTTGGCATAGGCGTAGCCCGCGATCAGAAAGTTGAGACCGATCGGTGTATTCGAATAGCTTCGTGGCTCTGCCTCCTGTGCCTTCGCGCCTGGGCCGCCGAAGGCCAACGATACTGACAGGACGATTCCGATCGCCATGAAAAGCGAGAAATGGCCTGGCATGCGTGCATCAGGCGTTCTGCAGATCCGATCGGCGCGCCATCCGCTGCGAGCCAGTGCAGTGATGATGCGCTTTCCTGTCGGCATGGGACCGCCTAGATCTCGTGCCTCGAAATCTCCCTGACGTCGAAAGAGTCGGTCCACGTAAAAAACGCAGAACCAGGCTGAATGAGGAAAGGCAACTCATGCTCCCAGGCCGGCATTCCTGCCGGCCTGGGTCGTGGAGAAAACAGAAGCTCGGTGGGATCAGTACCTCGCGACAACCGGCTGGCCGATCGGGCCGAAGCGGTAGTTGAAGCGCAGGGTGAGCATGTCCACGTCCTGACTGACGCGATTGAGAGCGCCCGCGACGATTGGATTTGCGACCGAGAATGAGTTGTTGGCGTCACCCATGAACAAGTGATCGTATTCGATGCCTGCCGACCAATTCGGCGTGAAGCCGTATTCAAATCCAACGCCCACGACCCCACCCCAACGGGTTGAGCTCGCCGAGGCCACGGTAGCACCCCCAGCTGTGGTGAATATGTCGAATCTATTGCTCGTGACGGCAGCGCCGCCCTTCACATACAGCAGCGCGGCGTTCCAGGCATATCCGATCTGGCCGGTGAAAAGGCCTATGCCATCGGTCTTGACGCGTGTCGAGAACGCTGGCGCGATCACGCTAACGCGTGAGCTGTTGAGATCAGCCCAATCGCCCTGTCCTTCCAGGCCGAAAACGAATTGGCCGGCTTGCCAACGATAGCCAAGCTGGCCGCCGATGATGCCTCCGGACCGATCCCGGCAGCCGTCTGCAACGACTCCCCCAGGCGTAACGAAATCCCAGCAATTGTGGCTTTGACCCCAACCACCATTGCCGCCGATATAGAAGCCTGTCCAGTTGTAGATCGGGGCCATAACGGGGACCGGTGCGGCCTTGACGGCCATATCGGCCGCGGACGCGGGCGCTGCCACACCCAGCAATGCGACAAGAGCTACAGTAGCCAGCAGAAACTTTTTCATCTCAGTCTTCTCCATGCTGGCCGCCTTACGATACGGCGACCGATTATTTTTTCGCAGTGCGCTTGATTCCAATTCCGCCTCAACCTTAGGACGCGCGACTCCCATCCCCCGTGCCCAAATGGCAACACACGGGAAGATTCGGCAAGGCAATGGTAAGTAATACGTACCCTTTTGAATGAGGAGCGGCTGTGGCTGCGCCGGCACCAGATCCGCAAAAGCGTCGTCACCGAACGTCGCTGCCTATCGCGCAAAAGGTAAATGTTCGGTCTAACGGGCCACTCAGGAGTTCAACTACGCCTGCGGGCGCGCCTCGCTTCTTCTTGATGATCTTCGCTATGTGGCACGGATGCGACACGGCGATGGCCAAGTCACCCATGGCATTGGTGATCGGCAATTCCGCTTACAAGAGCGTGCTCCGGCTCGCCAATGCGGCGAACGACGCCACCCTGGTCGGGGGCATGAAGGCAGGCTTCGATGCCGCCGACATCAAGCTTGAACTCAATGTCTGGGAGATGCGAAAGGCGGTGCGGGAGTTCGGCGGCACGGCTCGGGCCGCCGAGTTGGTCGGGATCTCGCCTAGGTCGAGCCGACCGGCCCGAACATGATGATTGCTTTCTGCCACCGCGTCAGATGGCGATTCCAGGAACAGCCCCTTCACTGCTGCTATCGTCGAACATCTGCCGACGCCGGGGCTCGATCTGGGCAAGGCCTTCCGCTTCGTCAGCAGCGCAGGAAGGAAGCCGAGGCAGCTGTGGCCAGGGCTTTAGGGCCAGGGCTTTAGCCGACAAGCAGGCCGCCGAGAAGGCGCTCGCCAACAAGATTGCGAACGACAAGGCGGCGGCCGAGCTTGCCGCAAAACAGGCAACCGACCGCGAGGTACGAATCGAACTACTTTGCCTCAATCCTCGTCCTCGGACTGCGCACGGCGCCGGTCTACGGCATCACTCATATCGTGGAGTACCAAGACCGCGATGGCTGACATGCGCTGCCTCTGTTCGGGACTAAGAACTTTGTAGAGTGGCTGCCACGCCTCGGCGAGTTTATCCAAATCAGCTGATCGTTGAGCCAATGCTTCCGAGCGTCGCTGCAAGAAGGTGATAGGGTCACGATTGCGCAGGGCTTCGACACGGTTTTCGTCGGCCCGTCTACCCACTGTTTCCCCGATTTTTGCAAGACGGGCTTTCCGATCCTCCGCCCTGGCACGAATGGCGCTCTCTACAGCCGGCCAGTACTTTTCCTGGTCAGGTGTCAGCTGCAACGCGGCCTTTACCAGATCAATCCTCATGTCCGTCAGCGTATTCCGGTCGGCTGCATTTAGCCGCTCCGGAGTCGCAGAAGAGGTCTGCGCGTGGGCAATCGGAGATGCAGCAAGGAAAAGTGCGGTTGTTCCAGCAACTACTATTTTCAACATCGGCGATCTCCTAGGTGAGTTGCCCCGCACCGCATAATGGTGAGGCACTGCGAGGTCACCATTGACCTGAGTCAACGAACCAGTGGCACACCGGAAGTGGTTGGCGCCGCCGCCAAACCGACGCGACTGCCCGGACCAGTCGCGCCAAATTCCGTTTAGTGATCGAACTCGGCCAGTCTTGCTCGATCACGCAGTATGATCTGCCGATGGGATCGCCCGGTGAAGGTGAGGACACCACGATCCCTAAGCTGTGACAGAGCGCGTGACACGGTCTCCAGCGTCAGCCCAAGATAGTCGGCGACATCGCGACGGTTCATTGGGAGACTCAATACTCCCGCCGCACTCAAACGGACGTCCATTTCGACAAGGAAAGCCGCGACCCTCTCAATTGCTGTTTTCCGCCCGAGTAACAGCATGTGAGTTTCGGCATGTTGGAGGTTGCTCGTGACAAGTCTCAGTACATTGTTGGTTCCGGCCGCGCCGCCACCCTCTTCGCCGACAACATTCAGCCGATCGGTCAGGCTAACAGTCGTTTCGACAATCGCTTCGGCGGTAAATCGGTGAACTACACCGTTCTCAACGCCGAAGATGTCGCCCACCAGATGAAAGGCCATGATCTGCCGCCGACCGTCAGCCAACATCTTATAGCATCGAACCGCTCCGCTCTTGACTTGGTAGAGGTAATCGACCGGCTCCGCCTCTCCAAAGATTTCGGTACCGCGCTGATACTTGAATTCGCTGCAAGAGACAGCGTGACCGGCGAGCGCATTCAACCCGCTTGAGCCCGACCTTTGAGGCGCCTTTTCTTGCGTCATTACGAGCATTCGTCCCTCCGCCCTGTCCATGGAAACCAACGAAGGTAGGGAGACGTCGCTAAGTCCAATCGAGGGAGATCACACTGCGCTTTCGGGCGTCCCTTGTATCCGGGGAAATCAAACACGCAGAACTCATCGCCTGATACGCCTGCCGCCATTGCGAAGCGGCACCACAGCTCGACAGGCTGAACTTGCTGGACTGAATTTCCGACTTGATGTGTCACAACACGCTCAGTCACAAATGACTGCCGACAACAAGAGCGGTAATCGGAATATTATGCCGCAGGGCGATTGCGAGCGTATGTTCAAAATTGCTCACCGGCGAAGACTTAAGAAGCGGAATTGTGCCACAGCATGCGACGGCATCACTCGTCACAATGTCGCCCTTTGGCCCAACTCGGACCTAGGGTGAGGTGCGCCAACGCACCACTATCATAGGCAGAGCGGGCCTCATATGAAGTGCAGCGCTGATTTATGATTACACGCCCTTAGCCTGCCGTCGTAGACATCAACGGCCGCTCTCGCCTGCTACGACTTGAACACCTTGGTGGTGTCTGGATCGACGAATTCCCGATCTTTCTCGTTCTCAAGCCAATGCAAGATGCCTCCAGAAGCAATCAGTCGTCTCGGCGAAGCAGGGTTGATAGTGCCGGCATGGACCACCAGTCCCTCGTCGAGTTTGGCTTGCGCAAAATTCTTGGCCTGCGCTTCTGTCTCAAACGTTCTGGTCTCTCGCGGGCTTCGCCTTCTGGGGAAGACACCTCGTTTGTGAGCTTCAAACGTAACGTACCAAGTGTGGACCATCTATGCGCCAGGATGCGATCTTTGCTATCGCGGCGCAAGCTGCCGCTACATCAACCTGCCCGGAAGGAGGGTCCTTAGGTTGATACGCATCAATGGTCAGGGCTGCTGCCATGATGATAAAATAAACGGAGTTCCGGCAGATCAATGCCGCCTAAGATTGCCGCTCTTCGGCGGGAACTCGTTCGCTTCCTCATCCGACAGCAATTTCAAGAGCACTTCTCGTTCCGAAATCACCGTGCGATTCAGCGAGACGTTTCTTGAACAGGGCCAAGTTCTCCCGGAGAATGTACTTCTCCACGATCGACCTCCCTCGTTGGAGCAGAGACTCCGAGGTGCGCTGCTCGCGCGATCCATGCGTGCCACACCTCCGACTTCATGGGGTCTTCCGAACTTCGCACGGAACGGACGGCGTGCAGCGCCCTCGGACAGGCCTCGCAACCCGGGAACTCAAATGCGCAGAACTCATCGCTTGACAACGTATCATGCGCTGTCATTTCGAAGCGGCATTTGAAGTTGATAGATTGGACTTCGCTGCGTTGAACCTGAGGCATGATGCTGACCTCTGATCAGGCGGGAGCGCAACACTCTCAGTCACCGATAGGTGCCCAGATCAGAGCGGTGATAAAATTCATTGGATTCCCTATGAGACGTCGAGTCGACCGTAAAATGACACCCCGATCCGTGTTCTCGACTATCGGGCAATCCCATCAACGGTATTGTCGAAAGAATGAGCATCTCGGTCATGACCTCGGGACCGCAACATCGCTCCTGCGGGATATACCCAAACCCTGACGGTCCTCCACTCTTGCCGTCGCGCGATCCTGAGGATCAAAGGTAGAGCGATCAATGCTCGAATCCAGGTGCTGCAGATAGATACCCACCAGTTCCGCGCGATCGCCGTCGACCAACTGTGCCAGCTCGACCAATGCCGCACGGAGCCGCCGAATAACCTGGATCGACGTCGATCCGAACTGTCGAATCTCGTCGAAAGCTAAAGTGAGATAATCATTCCAGCTCGGCACTTGATAGATGACCCGAACAACGCCATCGGCGTCGATCGCCTCGCAGGTTTCGATGTCGCAATTCGCCAGGCGACGCAACAAGTCTTCGATCTGGTCGATCGCCTGCACCGCCGTCGTCGGGTCGTTGATCGCCGGAGAAAGTGCCTTGATGGCGATGTCGACAAGAAGCCTGATCGCGTACTTCGGATCCTGCTCGAACTTACGTTCCTCCCCGATGCGGACCGATCTTCTCAGCTCGCTCTCGGAGATGCCTACCTTCCCACCGTAAACTTTCAACAAGCGCGTTCCCTCGATCAGCGTATCACCGACCGCACACGCCACGACGATGCGGGTACGTGATTTGCACGCCTGATCAACCAAAGATCGGATGTCCAGCGACGTAACGACAGCCGGCTTTCCCATGTAGCGCACGGTCAGCGCGACAGGCGGCGACTGTCGTTCGGCCGGGAGGCAGGCCCCTTCGCGTGCTTGGCGCGGACGATAAGTCCGCGCGATGACTTCCCGCCCGGTGTCCCCGATGATGCGCAGCACCTGGGTAATCTGAAGACTGTTCAGCCGCTGCACCAGGAGGGATAGCAAGATAACGCTGGCGATCAGCATCGCGGCCACCAGCAAACAGGAGACCAGCGGCACCTTCCCCGCGCCAGACCGATCGACCCACGCAAGCGTGCTAAGGCTGTACATGAAAGTTGCGACAAACACGCCTAATGAATGAAACAATGTTCGATCGCGTGCGAGCCAGACCACCAGTCGCGGCGAGTAAACAATTGCGTTGAATTGCACGAGTACAAAGGCAATCGAGAATACGATGCCGGTCAGCGCCATCATGCCGGAGGCAACGGCCGACAAGAACGCTTGAGCGGATGAGACTGAGAGGTCGAGACTATAAGGCAAGAACCTTGCTTCCAAGCGCGGAACAACAATTCCCCCGACGACGCTCGTAACAGCATAGAAAATCGGAATGAACCAAAGCTGCATCTGTTCGCTCCCAGCGCCAGCAGTCCCAGCTATCACTTGCGCATGAGGCAGACGGAGAGGGTTGAGCCAAGTCAAGGCGCCTACGTGGGTCGCTGACCGAAGATGGCTCCTGACCCCATGCCAAATGTAATGGCGCTCAGGCTGTGCGAGGCTACCCGCGATGGCGATACTTCAAAACGGAGAAGACCGCCACTTGGGGGATGGCGGTCTCCAATCCGACGCACCGGGGGGTAGGCGCGCCTCTCTGGCAAGGGAGCCAGAGTTTCAGAACCTTCGGGCAACGCGCCAGATGAAGTGTTGACCCATATCAAACCCCGAAGCTGCCAATGCAAAAGGATTCCTTCGCGATCAGCGACAGTCGCAGCCGCAAGCTCTCGCGGGCTGCGGCAAGCGCTCGCTAGAACGTGCATCTCGCATACTTCAAGGTCATTCCCGGGATCCGGAAACGCCCGCGATATGTTACGTCGTCGATGATTGTCAGGCTGAAATGGAGGTCCTGGGTCATGATGCTCGACGCACAAGCCCTTCATGACTTGAAACCGCCCTGCCGGGCCCGTCGATCAGTGGCCGCCTCCGCCCTCTCCGAACACCAGGGCCTTCAGCGGCAGAACAATCGCCTGCAGGCGAATGATCAGAGCGTGCACAAGCGCAACCGTGTCCACGATATGCAGGTACACCTTCTTGAGCGAGCCGATATCCTTAGAAGCCAGCAGGTCATGATTGTTGGAATAGACGTTGACGATGCAGCTGCTTCCCGGGGGAACGTCGCGCAACACTCCCTCATAGAGAGGCTCGAGCCAGACCGTGACGGTGCCCGGTTTGCTGAATTTCTGGAGATCAACCAGCAGGTCCGTTGAAGTGACCTGCCCGGCGGCGATCACATTCTGTACCCGGGTCACAACAAGGGGAATGATGGTGAGCGGTTTGCTGATGCAGGTTGCCTCAGCAGCCATGCCGACCTTGAGCACCTGGGCCTCGATCTGGTTGAAGCCAGCGAAGAGCCGGTCCAGGCCGGCTTCCTCGGGAATCAGGATGCCTGCGGCCCTGGTAACTGGCGCCGGCTGCACGATGTCACCGACCCTCAGAACGAATTGATCGACCCGCCCATCGACGCCGGCATACGTTGTCATCTTGTCCAGCTCGACCTGCGCCGCGGCAAGCTCCGTCTGCGCGCTCTTCTTCTCCGCCGGCAGAACAGACGAAGTGCGCGTTTCCGCGGACTGCTTGGAGGCCTTCGCGGCATCAGCGGCCCCTTGCCGCGTCGCAACCAAGGTCTGAAGCTTTTCGATCTCACGCGCAGCGACGACGTCGGCGTTACGTTGCTGCAAGAGCGTCTTTGTTCGCAATTCGTCCTGCGCCTGGTCCAAGGCTCCTTTTGCTTCCGAATACTTGCCTTCCGCGGCCAGAGCATCAGCCTCGGCCGTCACGAACGACGCCTCGACTTCGGCAATTCGAGCGCGGGCACGCTCGAGCGCCGCCTCCTGCCTGGTGCTGTCCATCTTGAACAGACGGTCGCCCCGCTTCACCTTCTGGTTATAGCCGACGAAGACCTCCGATACCCGTCCGCCCGTCTCCGGATAAATCGACACCGTCCGATACAACGACGTGACGTTTCCCGAGGCAGGATGATTGTAGAGCACCACCGTGATCAGCAAGACCGTAAGGATCAGGCAAAGCGTGAGGCCCCAGCGGAGCTCATACCAAACCGAGTAGAGCGTGATCTCGTGGCCGATACGCTTTCCCTGGACGTAGCGCCGGAACAAATAGTCCGGCAGAAGCGTCAGCATGGAACAGAGCGTGAGTTCAAGCACGGGCGCCTCCCTTCTGAACCTGACGCGAGGCCGCGATGCTGGGCGCGTTGAGGTCATCGACCTCATCGGCACGAGGGGTCTCCGACATTGCTCGCCTCGGGGCGCTGTCTTCGGCGACGTCGTCGCGGCTCGACTTTCCGGGAACGTTCTCATAGGCCATCGTTTCGACCGCCTTGACCATGTTTCTGAATGGCGTCGCCAGGTCGGGAAAGTCGATGAACGCGAGAAGCAGAGCCGAGATCCAGTAGATGTGCTCGTTCGTAAAGAGAGCGAGCAAGCAAAGCACGGCGACGATGTCGAGCTGAACTTTCTTCGACTTGTGCGCCAGCCGCTCCGGCAACGAGTGGATGGTCAGAAAGGCGATGCCAAGCAGCACCACGCTCGCAATGGTGAATACCACCATGATATTGAAGAGCACGTCGGTATTGCCGGGCGCAGTGACGAAGAAGGGAAGGTGTTCGGTCGCCACCGGATTGGGTGCAGCGGTCATAGAGGTCACTCTCCCTTACAAGCGCGCGAAGCCGAAAATTCTAAAGTAAGACGATTCCGGCGCGCCTTGTTGATGCAAATCAAGCTCGCCAAAACAGGGGAACTGCTTGCAGCTAGGCCCGCTTTTGGCGCAGATTGTCCGTCAAGATATGGATGCTGATCAGGGCGACCCAGGCGGGCAATATCGCAAAACTCCAGCTGATGTAGTAGCTGCCGATCAGAAGTATCGCAGCCAGCAGGTACCCGATAAAGGCGATCCAGCGCGGCGCGATGCCGGTGTAGATCACAACGGTCGACATGGAGATCATGAAGACCGCCGCCATCTTGATCGCATACACATTCATGACGATGTAGGTGGAGGCGCGGGCGAAGCGGAAGGTGACTGATTTGATCAGTTCATTCGCTTCGGAAGTAGCGGCTACCAGGATGACTGCACCTGTTACCGCAGCCGCAACGAACAGCATGGCCAGGAACAACAAGGCACTTCCGAAAAACACCGAGGCAAAGAAGCGATCCTCCTGCTCGCCAAGGCGATCACGTAGCACCCCGATGAACCACAAGAAGGCAACGCCGGCAAACGGGACAAGATTCAGCGCCAGTGCGATTCTTCTCGCGTCGGTGGCAAGCCATGCTCCGGATTCCAGCGGATCTGCGGGAATCGATCGCCAAAGCAGCCAGAAGATCGCGAACATGAGAACGGAAAAGGCAATTCCCGCTATGGCGGCAGCCTTCGGTGTTTTCAGCCGCGCGTGCGTAAGTGCGGCGTCCTCCAACATTGCGGTCGGTCCTTGTCGCATCGGCACAGTCGGCAGCGCCATCGCCCGACTAGGATTCTTGATAGACCTTTATCTTGCCCTTCTTCACGGCAGCTTTCATTGCCGCATAATCGCGTTCCGCCTGGTCTGCATAGGCCAAGGCGAATCTGCCCATCGCCTTGTCGAAGACATCGCTCGAGCCGAGATAGCCACTGATCGTCGAGGACAGCTCGCTGACCTTCGAATGCGCGCGCGCAAGCACCCAACCACAGATCATTCCATAGATATCCAGCACTTCGGCGTCGAATGTTTCGACCATCGGCTTGATCTTGGCGTCACGCAGCTGCCGCACATAGAGCGATTGCCCCGTCCGACCCGTCACCCAGCCCAGGAAAATATCCGAAGCCGGCTGCATCATGCGCTGCCCTACGACCACGCGCTGACCATGATGCTTGTAGACGCTCTTGCCTGCGTAAGGCTCGAGCACGGACTCTCCCGCTTCCTTGCATTGAAGGAATAGCGGATCGTTCGCCTCGGACATCAGCAAGACAATCGAACACATTCGGCCGACGCTGCCCACGCCGACCACCTTGATGGCGACATCTACCAACCTATACCGATCGAGCAGCATGCGCCGATCATCAGCCAACGTCCCACGGTAGGCCTGCAGTACTTTTTCGATCTGCGCCCAGGTCTCGGGAGCGTGGACATCTTCTGGATGGAAGATCAATGGCGGCTGGTCGGTGATGCGCGTCTGCCCACCCACATTGCCGGCAAGCTTGGGGAAGTCCAACTCCGAACCGGTGCCGGACGTCACTTTTGCCAGTCGCTTCCTGATGCGCTTCTGGACGGCTTGGGGCACGACCCCGATGATATCTTCGGCGCTGATGTTCGCGTACCAAACCCGCAGCGGGTCCATCCTGGAAAATTCGCGCATGTGCTCGCGATAGCTGCGAGCAGTCGTCTCGGCGCAATCACGGCCCTGCCTGTCGGACAATCCAATCGATCGTGCCGCGAGCACCATTGAGGCGACAAGGCGCTTGAGGTCCCACTCCCATGGGGCCGGTGAGGTCTCATCAAAATCGTTGATGTCGAAGATGACGTTGCGTTCGGGCGTCGCAAAGCCACCGAAATTCATCAAGTGGCAGTCGCCGCAGGCCTGGACCTGAAGGCCTGCATTTGGCGTCCGCGACAAGTCTGAAGCCATCAAGCCTGCGGTACCGCGATAGAAGGCGAAGGGCGACTGCAACATCCGGCCGTAGCGGATGGGCACGAGCGCCTTCATCCGGCCAACGTCCGATCTCTTGAGAATATCGATCGGGCTCGGCCGGCCGTTGAATGCCTTCCATCCGCCGTGCCACTCGCGCGGTACTTTGTCGCGCAGCGCTTTGCCAGCCGCTGCTCGCTCGTCGGGCGGGACGATATGGACGGTGCTGACGGGAATCGGGGTCCTGGAAATCTTGTTCGCGCGCTTCACGGCGATCCCCCTACAGGGTTTGCACCGCAAAAGCTTTGATCAGGAAACATCAAATGTATTGATGCACATCAATCTAACCGACTCGACGGCCGATATTTGTCGTGGAGGCGATCGGCTGACCAGGCGGTGCCCGATGTCGGATTTGACGAAAGACAGGGAAGAACCGATCGAGCTGAAGAGTTGGCTTTGGTGGTTTCCGCCGTCCCGCTGGCTGGCCGAGTACCGCGCTGCCTGGCTACCTGGCGATATCGTCGCCGGCGTGACTTTGGCGGCCTACGCCATCCCAGTCTCGCTCGCCTATGCAAGCCTTGCAGGTCTCCCGCCGCAGGTGGGCATCTATGGTTACATGCTGGGTGGGCTCGGCTATGCCCTGCTGGGCTCCTCGCGCCAACTTGCCGTCGGGCCGACATCCGCGATCTCGCTGATGATCGCGGGGACGGTGGGGGCAATGGCCGCCGGAGACGTGCAACGCTACGCTCAGATCGCCAGTCTCGCGGCCTTCACGGTAGCGATACTCAGCTTTCTCGCATGGATCCTGCGGCTAAGCGTGCTGGTGAAGCTGATCAGCGACAGCATCCTCGTCGGTTTCAAGGCTGGCGCCGGCCTGACCATCGCCATGACTCAGCTGCCGAGTCTGTTCGGCGTCAAAGGCGGCGGCCACAACTTCTTCGAGCGGGCTTTCCTGCTGGCCGGGCAGCTCGGTCAGATGCAGCTCCTGGTTCTCGCAGTCGGGCTCGTCGCGATCGCGCTGATCGTGTTCGGCGAGCGCCTGCTGCCGGGAAAACCGGTCGCGCTCGGGGTCGTCGTGCTGGCAATCGTTGCCGCAACCCTGTTGGGGCTTCCTGCGCAAGGGGTGCCAATAACGGGAGAAATTCCACCTGGCCTGCCCACCCTGGCAGGTCCCGCACTGAGGATCGTCGATATCGAGGGAATAGTCCCTCTCGCGGCCGGCTGCCTTCTGCTGGCCTATATCGAGGGCGTCTCGGCGGCTCGCACCTTCGCGGCGAAGCACGGTTATCCGCTCGATCCCAGACAGGAGCTGCTCGGCATCGGGGCGGCCAATCTCGCGGCGGCACTCGGGCACGGCTACCCGGTTGCCGGGGGACTGTCGCAGTCGGCGGTCAACGACAAGGCAGGGGCACGCACCCCGCTGGCGCTCGTCTTTGCTTCGATCACGCTGGCGCTCTGCCTTTTGTTCCTGACCGGCCTGCTCGAAAATCTGCCCAAGGCCGTGTTGGCCGCCGTGGTCTTGACCGCGGTATATGGCCTGCTGGACTTTCCTGCGCTGCTCCGCATGTGGCGCGTAAGTACGCTGGATTTCCTCGCCGCGTCGATCGCTCTCATCGGCGTGCTGGTTCTTGGCATCCTTCAGGGCATCCTGCTCGCAGCGCTGGCCTCCGTTGTGCTGCTGCTCATCCGCGCCTCGCGCCCGAACGTCGCGTTCCTCGGTCGCATTCCCGGTACCAACAGCTATTCTGATATGGACCGCCATCCCGAGAATGAGCCGTTGCCTGGTGTGATCATATTTCGTCCCGAGGCATCCGTAATCTACGTCAATGCCGACACCGTGCTGGAAGCCGTAGTCAACCGCCTTCGCGTTGCAGCCACCCCTGCCATACGTCTGGCCATCTGCGATCTATCCGCCGCACCATATCTCGATCTCGCCGGATCGCACATGCTGCACGAACTGCATGCTGAACTCGCCAGTCGCGGCATCAACCTGCGCATCATCGGGGCCCACGGAACGGCGCGCGATTTATTGCGAGCCGACGGCGTAGAGGAAAAGGTCGGGGGTCTCGACCGCGCTGCGACACTCGATGGTGTGCTTCGCGCTTCGTGAGCCACTCCTATCGCAAAGCTCTGCTGAAGGATCACAACTCGATCTTCACTGTGTCGCTGGCGCACTTCGAAATGGACCACCATGATCGTCGCCATTCGATATTGCGCTGCCGTGCTGTTGGCGACATTTGTTTTCGTTACTCCTGCGCTGGCGCAGACCGTACCGGCCAAACTCCGCGTGGGGACGTTCGTTTCACCGCCCTTCGTCATTCAACAAGACGGCAAGCTGACCGGATTTAGCATCGATCTCTGGGAAGAGGTTGCTGCGCGCCTGAGGACAACGGTGGACTATCAGATCGCACCTGAGGTAGCTGCCGGCTTCGATGCCCTGCGATCCAAGAAGGTCGATTTCATCGTCTCTGCCGTCCTCATCACCCCGGAACGCGACAAGGAGTTTGATTTCTCCTACGCGATACTGGAAGCAGGCCAGCAGGTCATGGTGCGGGATGCCGGCGCTTCCTTTGTGCCAAACCCGCTACTGGATCTGCTCGGTCTGCTGCTGACGAGGACAACCCTGTTGTGGCTCGGGATCGCAGCGCTGATCATGCTGATCCCCGCTCATCTCGTCTGGCTTCTCGAGCGGAGGCACAAGGACGGCATCATTCCAACCGAGAACTACATCCCGGGCATATTTCATGCGATGCACTGGTCGGCGGCAACTCTCTTGACGCAGGCCGAGCAAGCTCCACGCCAGCCATTGGCGCGCGTCGTCTCATTCGTATGGATGTTCGTGGGCATAGTCTTCGTTGCGCTCTATACCGCTCAGCTTACCGCAAACCTGACCGTTCATCAGATCCGCGGTGCCATTAATGGTCCCGAGGACCTACCGGGAAAGCAGGTCGGGACGGTCAAGGGAGCCAGTATTCCCATCAACTATCTTCGCGGGCATAACGCCAAGATTCAGGAGTTTTCGAAGGTCGACGAGATGTTTCAAGCCTTGCTCGACAGGGAAGTAAACGCAGTGCTCTTTCCCGCGCCAGTCCTTCGCTATTATGCGGCGCACGAAGGCAAAGGGCTGGTAAGGCTCGTGGGCACCGAGTTCGACAAACGGGAGGCTGGCTTCGCCTTTCCGGAAGGAAGCCCGTTGCGCAGGCCGATCAACGGTGCGCTGGTCGCAATCCGCGAAGACGGCACCTATCAGCGAATCTACGAAAAGTGGTTTGGAAGTCAGTAATATGCCTGGTGACCGTCATCGCCGGGCACAAAGCGGACGTCAGGCGCGTGTGTCTCGTCGCAGAGCTTTGACAGCGCGCATCGGGCTGTTATCGTAGAACTTCGCGACCACATGATCTGCGGAGGACTGCGATGGGCCTCGTTCGAAGAAAGGTGCCAAGTCATCTGATCCGGATCCATCCGCATAACGTCACGAGCAAGGACTGGGTCATCGTGCTCGAGGCGGGCACGATTATCGGGCCCTCACCTGAAAGGCTTCGTGTCGCCCGAGCGACGCAAGAACGAAAAATAGCAAAAAGATTCAATATCTGGCTTCGAGCGGAGCACTTCCTTGTTGTGGAAGGATATGATCCGCGAATTCACGCCGTATTTTTTTGCCCTCAGCTTTATAAATATGATGCTGAGAAGAAGCTTGTGCCTCTGCAAGGCGACGAGATTGGCAGGTTGATCGCGAACGCCCTTGAGGGCGGAATTGTAGACCGGCGGCCATGGTATGAACCGGCGGAGAAGCTCCCTGATCAGCCGGTCATCAGTTCGCCATTGCAGACCGAGTATGACTCGCTTGTCGTCGAGATGCCGGCGAGGAATTCCAGCACACCCGGCTTGAAGGACGGGAAAGCCAACCGTCCATCGAAGATCGATCGCGGCGCGTCATCCGTTGATAACGCCTGACCACAATCAGTCTCGTTCATTGCTCTAGATCAATTCGAACCCGCACTGGAGGGCTACCGTGAAAAACTGATCAACCTTGGAAAGGAGATCAATTATGTCACGGAGAACCATTTTCACTCTTGCTGCATCTGCCATTATTGGAATGGGCTGCTTCGCGATGGTTTCAACTGACGCGTTGGCGCGCGCTGGCCGGGGCGGCGCGGGCGTCGGTCGCCCCGGAGTTGGTGTCGGGGCTCCCGGTGTGGGCGTCGCCCGAGCACCGGTACGCCGCGGAGTGGCGGTGGGCGTCGGGGCAGCTGCCGTCGGAGCCGCAGCGACAGGAGCCTATGTACGCTGCGGATATGCTCCCTACCCGCCGTGCTACTAGGATATTGCAGCGGGCCGGTCTCCGGTTGAGGGGACCGGGCTGCAGTTGGCACCGCGATACTCATCGCGATTGAGATATCGGCATCACCGCTCGATCGACGCGCAAATGACAATGTCGTCAGCCCAGGCGGCGATGAAGGAGCCAAGATGCCGTTGGCACGGTATTTTCTCGTTGTCGGCGCAGCGTTGTATGCGCTGTTGCTCATTTCCAGCGCATATCTGGCAAAGTCGCAAGGCGCCAAAAACCCAGAGAACGAAACGTCCATCATCCGCATTCATTCCGATCGGAAATGGCCGGAGCGCATCGTTCTTGATACCGGCGTCCCAACAATCATTCCTCCGCAAGTCGCGCGTACGGAGCTCACCGTCGCCGCCCCGATTGACATAGTTGCCGCCAAAGCGCCGGAGCGCGAGGCAATGGCGCAGTTGCGGTCGTCTGACACTTTCGAGCTACAATCGACCGCGCCAAGGCCTCGAGAGCTGCAGCCGGAACGCCACAAGCTTGCGAAAAGACACGCGATGCCACGCACGTTTCGAGTCGCGCGACAATTGAGATTTGATTGGTTCGGCAGGGGCGTCTGGTAGCGCATTCAAGGTCATGGTTTTCTCGCCTGGAGGATCGCGAGCTGCTCCGCATAACCGGCTGCCGCTGTTTCATCTCCTGCCATCCGGCTGAACGAGACGAGAGCTTCAAGGACTTCGCGGTTACTGGGCTGGGTGCGCAGCGCTTCCCTTAAAACGGCCATGGCTTCGCTTCGGCGGCCTCCGGAATGCAGGGCGACGGCATAGACATAGGCATACCGCGGCGGGCCCGGCTCCAGCTCGGTCGCTCGACGCAACTCATCAAGCGCGTCCTCCGCACGCTTCAGCCTCGTGAGCGTCAGGCCGAGCGCATGATGGAGGGCTGCATCGCGCGGCGAAGCCGCAATCGCGGTACGAAGGGTAGCTTCACCTTCGTCATCCCGGCTGGTTTGCCGATAGAGATCGGCCAAGTTTATCGCAGCCGTCGCATATTGCGGACTGAGTCGAAGGGCCGCTTGGTATTCGGCCTCGGCCTGCCGTATCTGTCCGCGCTGGGCGAGGAAATTCCCGAGCGCGGCGTGCGCTTCCGGCCGCTCGGCGTTGGCGCGCTGCGCGGCGATGAACTCGGCTGCCGCCCGATCAAAGGACGCGCGATCCTGTGGAGGCTGACTTGTCGTTGGCATCGCCGCCAGCAGCGAGGCGGCCCTGATGCGGACGCCGCGAACGGGATCGGACAACAGCGGAGATACGACGGGCCAGGCCTGATCGGCGGGCACGTTCTCCAGCATGTCGAGGGCGCCGATCCGCACCATCGGATCGGGATCGGCGAGGCCGGTGCGGGCCGTCGCGATATTGGCGGGAGTCACGCGAGCGCCGAGTTCGGCGAGCGCGCTGGCCCGCGCCACCGTCGGTGCTTGGCGATCCGACGCAAGAACGGAAAGAAGCGCGGCGGCGTCGGCTCGATCGGTGCGGGCGGCGTCAAATGCCGGCCCATAGGTCTGAAGACCCTTTCGGGCAGGCCCGAACCATTCCTCGATCGCCTTGGCCGCCCATTGTGATGGTTTGTCGCGGTGGCAGTCGTTGCAAGCGTTCGGCGTTGCCAATGTGGTTGAAAGATCAGGTCTCGGGACTCGAAAAGTATGGTCATGCCGGCTATCGACCACCATGTAGGTTCGCTCCTGCATATGGCACGACATGCAAGTCGGCGCCCGATCGACGCCTGCATGGTGGCGATGCCGCACATCGGCATACTTTTCCCCCGCGTGGCATTGCAGGCAAACGCCTTCCCCCGGGCTGCGCAGTTTTGCGCTATGCGGTTCGTGGCAGTCGCTACAGCTAACGCCGGCCGCAAACATCCTGCCCTGCTTGAACGGCGTATAATTATATGGCTCCTCGACATCGCGGATCTGACCGTCGGCGTAATATGTGTGGCGCGCCAGCGCTTCGACTGCATGGGTCTGCGACAACGACTGTCCCGGTATCCAGTCTTCATGGAACGCCTCACGCCGCGCGTGGCAGAGGCCGCAGGTCTCGACTTCCTTGCGTAGCGTTGCCGGTGCCGCGGAGCGTTGCGCATTTCCCGTCCTGGGATCGACCGGCCAGGTGACGCCTCGGCGGTCGTCAAAACGCACCAGCAAGCCCTTGCTGTCATCTTCGCGACGGCCAAAGGGCCACCAGCTCCGTTGATCGCGCGCCCAGGTGGCGTGGCGTGAGCCTTGACCGTGACAGGCCTCGCAGCCGACGCTGATTTCCGCCCATGTCGTCGCAAAGCGATCAGCCTTGGCATCATAGTTCTTGCGCAGGCCGGTCGAGTGGCATTCCGCGCACATGAAATTCCAGTTCTGGTTCAGCTTCGTCCAATGAAGGATATCGTCGTTCCTGATCTCTTCATTGGGCGAGAGATGAAACCAGCGCTGGCCGCCCCTCTCTGCTGGCCGGCCGTCCCACGCGAGCGACAACGCTTGAATCCGACCGTCGGGAAATTCCACAAGGTATTGTTGCAGCGGATCGACGCCGAATGTGTACTTCACCTCGAAGACGGCAAGCTTGCCGTCGGCGCCATCGGTCTCGACCAAGAATCTGCCGTCCTTGCGGAAGAAGCGGGACCTTACGCCATAATAGTCGAAGCCCGCGTCGTCGAAATTGCCGAGCACCGTCTTGTCGCTGGCATGTTGCATCGCCGCCTTGTGCTGCGAGGAATTCCACAGCGTTGCTTCGGCTTGGTGGCAGCCAGCGCAAATCTCGCTGCCGACGAAGCTTACCGCGGACGAGGGCCGCGCCGTCGGGGCTGATGGGCTGCGATTGAGGAACTGAAAGGCGAGACCAAAGGCAAAGACGGCGATCCCCATGATCGAGGCCATCGCCCAGAGCCGACGCTTCGACAGCGATGCGGCTTCCACATTGCGGTTGGCAGGCTCCTGTGGGGACATAACTTGCGGAAGGCCATCCGCGGAATCCCTCCGTGGCCTGGCCTTGCTGCCGGATTTCCGTCGCTTGCGTGCCAACGGTCGCCCCTCAGCGCTGAAATCGCCGAACCGCAATCGAGCGAGCCTCGATCCGGGCGATCGTGCGCATCATCGGCTTGACTCCCATCAAGTCAAGTGCAGCCCGCCGGTAGCAGCCGTGATGAGACTAATTGTTGCGGTTCTTGCTCGCGCCTCTCAGCTTGGGCGCGGTCGAAGACGATTTTGCCCAATCGGCCATCTGTATGCAGGTGAGCAGGTCGACGTAACTGTCGCTCCCACCCGCAGTCGCCTCGCCTTCGCATCTGTTTTTGAGTTCGGCCGAATTCGAGAGCCAGATGGTGCCGAGTTGCTGCTGAGCCGCGCTCTCGTCGCGCATGCAATCATCGAAGCTCTGGGAAAGGTTCAGCCCCATCGCCTTGTCGGTGGCCACCGTCGCCTTGCATGTCGCTTCGACATTGAGCTGGGGCACGCGATCGCCGATGGGGATCACCAGTTGACTTCCAAGCATTGCCATCGATAGCAGCGCGATCTTCATTGGGAAGCTCCCCGTGAACGGCCCCTCGTGGAATTCAACTCCTGATCTTCAGCGTACGTTGGGAGATTGAGGTCTCCCCTCCGGAAGACGTTGACATGGATCAACGCGAGACCTGCTCGATGCCGGGAGGCTGGCGGTTTCCAGTGCGTACCATCCCACCGGGAGTTCGCCATGAAAGTAATTTGCAGCGCACTCGCGGGTGCATGTCTGATCGCTCTGAATTGTGTCACGGCATCGGCTCAGCAGGTTACCGGCACCCCCGGTTCGGCCGGCGCCACCACCACGATCGACGGAAAGCAGCTCCCGCCGCCCGATCCGAAATTCGGTGGCGTGATCAAGGAGAAAGCCTCGGAGTCGAAGCCCTGGTGGGCCCCGCGCGTCGTGCCGCCGATGGGCGCACCGAACGTGCTGTTGATCATGACGGACGACCAGGGTTTCGGTGCGCCGAGCACGTTCGGCGGCGTTATCCCGACGCCTGCGATGGATCGCATCGCAAAAGCTGGTTTGCGCTTCACGAATTTTCACTCGACTGCACTCTGCTCACCGACGCGGGCGGCACTCATCACGGGACGCAACCATCATTCGGTAGGCTTCGGAGTGGTCGGCGAAATCGCGACGGGATTCCCGGGGTACGACTCGATCATCCCAATCGAGAAAGGCACGGTCGGTACGGTCCTGAAGGCGAACGGGTACGCGACCTCATGGTTCGGCAAGAACCACAACACACCTTCCTACCAGTCGAGCCAGGCCGGGCCATTCACTCAATGGCCCAACGGCATGGGGTTCGATTATTTCTACGGTTTTGTCGGCGGTGACGCCAGCCAGTGGCAGCCGAACCTGTTCCGCAACACGACGGCCATCTATCCGTTCGAGGGTAACCCCAAGTGGAATCTCGAGACGGCGATGGCGGACGACGCGATCCAGCACATGAAGCAGCTCAAGGAGATCGCACCGGACAAGCCGTTCTTCGTTTACTACGTCCCGGGGGCAACCCACGCGCCTCATCATCCAACGCCAGAGTGGATCAAGAAGATCAGCGACATGCACCTGTTCGATGACGGATGGAACAAAGTGCGTGAGACCATCTTCGCCAACCAGAAGCGATTGGGCATCATGCCCGAGAACGCCAATCTGACGCCATGGCCGAAAGAGCTGCCGCAGTGGGACACCCTCAGCCTCGAAGAGAAGAAGCTCTTCATCAAGCAAGCTGATGTTTACGGCGCTTACCTCGCCTACGCCGACCATGAGATCGGACGGGTTATCCAGGCCGTCGAGGACCTCGGCGAGCTCAACAACACCTTGATCATCTATATCGGCGGCGACAACGGCGCGAGCGCCGAAGGCATGCTCAACGGCACACCGAACGAGTTCACGACATTCAATGGCATTCCCGTGCCGGTCAAGGATCAGTTCCTCTGGTATCCGTTCTGGGGATCGGAACGGACATTCCCGCACTTTGCGGCGCCGTGGGCCTGGGCGATGGACACGCCATTCAAGTGGGTCAAGCAGGTGCCATCGCACTTCGGCGGCACATCGCAGGGCATGGTCATGTCCTGGCCCGGCCATATCAATGATTTGGGCGGCATCCGCCGCCAGTTCCATCACGTGATTGACATTGTGCCGACCATCCTCGAGGCAACCGGCATTCCGCAACCCGAGACGATCAACGGCATCAAGCAGATCCCCATCGAGGGGGGCAGCATGATGTACACGTGGGACAAGGCAAACGCCAACGCGCCGACCAGGCACACGACGCAATATTTCGAAATGCTCGGCAATCGGGCGATCTACCAGGACGGGTGGGTGGCGGCGACGACTCCGGCGACGCTCCCCTGGGAGCTCAGCTCGGCCACGCCGCCGGATGTGATCAGCGGCTACAGCTGGGAACTCTACAACGTCGACCAGGACCCGACCCAGTCCAACGACCTGGCGGCCAAGATGCCCGACAAGCTCAAGCAGATGCAGGCTCTCTTCTATTCGGAGGCCGCCAAATATAACGTGCTGCCGCTCGACAACTCGTCGCTCGCGCGCTGGAATACGCCGCGCCCGAGCCTCACGGCGGGACGGACGCTGTTCACCTATTCGGGCGAACTGAGTGGCGTGCCCGCAAGTGCGGCTCCGAGCATCCTGGGCAAGTCCTACACCATCACCGCCGAAGTGACGATTCCCGACGGCGGTGCCGAGGGCATGCTCGTCACGGAAGGCGGGCGCTTTGGCGGTTACGGCCTGTTCCTGAGCAAGGGCGACTTCGGCATCGGCCGCGGCAAGGTGGTGTTCCTCTACAACTTGCTCGACCTCAAGCGCACGATATGGGAAGGCCCCGAGCTGGCAGCCGGCAAGCACACCGTCGTCTTCGATTTCAAATCCGACGGCCCGGGTTTGGGAAAAGGCGGGACGGGTGTCCTCTCTGTGGACGGAAAGGAAGTGGCCAGGAATTCGATGGAGCACACCATCCCGGTCACCTTCCCGGAGGACGAGACCTTTGACGTCGGCCTGGACACGCGAACCGGCGTCGCAATAGTCGAGTATCGCTACGAGCCGCCGTTCAAGTTCACCGGAAAGATCGACAAGCTGACCGTCAAGCTCGAACCCTTTACACCGGAGCAGGAGGCAAAGGCAGCAGCGGCCGACCAACCAGCAGGGCCCGCCCCATCGGTAGGAAAGGCGAAATGACGTGGAGGGCCGTCGGCGGCTCTCGCCGACATCGTCCACGACCTGGAATGAGCAATTGGCCGTCCTGATCGATAGGAGACTTCGATGACCACGAAGGACAACCACAGCGCATTGCTGCGTCGGCGAGACGTTTGCGTTGGTACGCTCGCATTCGGCGCAAGCGCCTTTCTGTCGCACCCGTCCGGCGCGGCTGAGGGAGCCCTGCGCGCGTGGTGGGACGAAGCCACAGGCGATTTGAAAGACGTCGCCGACGACGCCCGAGAGGCCGTCGCCTACTTTCTCGGTATGGAATCCTACGTGTTCGGTTATCCGCTGGTCATGATGGACGTGACGCGCGATGTGCTGACGGCGGCGCCCGCGCCGAACGCGGATGGCACCGCAGCACCCATGAACCAGCTTGCCAAGATGCCGCACTACGTCAGCCCGGATTTCAAGAACGTGGTGCGGATCAGTCTGAACTCGCTGTGGACGACAGGCTGGATGGATCTGGCCGCTCAAGTTCAACGCCGACGGCTCCCTCGATATCTATTTGCAGGCGACCTCACCTGGCAAGGACAAGGAGTCGAACTGGCTGCCGACCCCGCTCGGTCAATTCAATCTCACGCTCCGCAACTACTTCCCGCAGGCGGCTGCTTTCGACGGAAGCTACAAGGTTCCCCCGGTAAAGAAGGTGCTTGATGTAACCGTTGGGAAGGGAGTGCCCTGACGAGCGCGTGGCAGGTTGCCCTGAGATAAAATGTGATGAAGTGGGTTACCACAGCCGTCGCAGTTGAAATCGCCGCTACCGGGTTGATCCTGCTGATCGGACCGGGGCTGTTCGGGCGGCTGATTTTCGGAACCGAATTGTCCGAGCCGGGCCAGGCGCTCGGCAGACTCACAGGCATTGCACTGCTGGGCTTTGCGTTGACATCCTGGCCGCCCCCCTCCGCGCGACCTGTCGCGCAAGCCATGCTCACCTACAATCTGCTCGCTTCCCTCTATCTTGGCTATATCGGCATGGCGGGACAGTTGGTCGGTGTGCTGCTCTGGCCCGCTGTAGCTCTGCACTTGCTCTTCACGGGTCTGCTGGCTGCAGAGCGGATCACGGGAGCCTGACGATTGGCGAGCAGAGCCGGGGCGCCGAAAGCCTACACGTGCTCCGACCGCGACCCATGATCCATATCAATGTGAGGGGTGCGATTGAGCATAGCGTCGCAACCTAACAAAGGGAGGAAATGAGATGAAAATGTCGATCGCAATGTCGGCGCTTCTGACCACCGGGCTCGTCGCTGGCTTCGTTGCCATGAGCACTGAAAAAGCGGCCGCGATAGTTTACTGCCAGTATGTCGAATATCCCGTCGGATGCGTCGCCCGAGCCGGCGTCGTCCTGCGGCCCCGGCCGGTGGCGCGCGCCGTCGCAACGCCCGGCGTCGGCGCCGCCGGAACGCCGATGAATCGAGGCGGCCCGGTCAATCGCGCTGGCAGGCGCTAACTGAATTCCTTTCATCGATATTCGCCGCACAGAGCAGAAGCCAATGATAATTATCCTGGCGCTCTAGTTCTCGTGGTGTCGCTTCGCTGACATTGTCCTCAACTTTTGGAAGGGGGACCAAATGGCGAAGTTCGAGCCGGAAATTGAAGACGTGATCAGTGATGTTGGTCAATCGCGTGCCGCCCGCAACGGCGGCGGATGCAGATTTTTTCGCGCGGAATGAGTCGCACGTCTTCTTAAGGTTGCCGATCGCAGCAACGCCAGGGAGTGTCTCCATGAAAGCGCATTTGTCAGCCTTGATTGTCTCAAGCGCCGCGTTGCTGGTTTCGGTTTCTGCGCCCGCTCAGCAGGTCAATGGCGTCCTCGGTTCTCCCAGCGCCAGCTCCACCATCAATGGAAAGCAACTCCCGCCGCCCGACCCGAAATTCGGCGGCGTCATCAAGGATGATTCACTGCAGTCGAAGCCCTGGTGGGCCCCGCGGGTCGTGCCGCCGAAGGGCGCGCCCAACGTATTGCTCATCATTACCGATGACGCTGGCTTCGGCGTCCCCAGCACTTTCGGCGGCGTGATCCCGACCCCGACGATGGATCGTCTTGCGAGCGAGGGCTTGCGCTATAACCGGACGTTCTCCACCGCGCTGTGCTCGCCGACGCGGGCAGCCTTGATCACCGGGCGCAATCATCATTCCGCGGGCTTCGGCGTCATTTCGGAGCAGTCGACAGGCTACCCCGGCTACAACAGCATTCTCGAAAAGGACAAGGCCACGATCGGCCGTATCCTGCTCGACAACGGCTACGCGACGTCGTGGTTCGGCAAGGACCACAATGTGCCGGCCTTCGCGGCCAGCCAGGCCGGACCCTTCGACAAGTGGCCAAACGGCATGGGATTCGAATACTTCTATGGCTTCATCGGTGGCGACGCCAATCAATGGCAGCCGAACCTGTTCCGCAACACGACCCAGATTTATCCGTTCGAGGGCAAGGAGGCGGGAAGCTGGAACCTGGTGACGGCGATGGCCGACGATGCCATCGACTACATGACGCGAATGCACCAGATCCAGCCGGACAAGCCCATCTTCATCAAGTATGCGCCCGGTGCCACGCACGCGCCGCATCACCCGACGAAGGAATGGGTCGACAAGATCAGCAAGTTGAAGCTGTTCGACGAAGGCTGGAACAAGGTGCGCGAGCGCATCTTCGACAACCAGAAGCGGCTCGGCGTGATTTCAATGGACACCAAGCTGGCGCCGTGGCCGAAGGACGTCCTGAAGGAATGGGATCAGCTGACCGCAGATGAAAAGAAGCTGTTCATTCGACAGGCTGAAATCTTCGCCGCCTACGCTGCCTACAGCGACCATGAGATCGGGCGCGTCATCAAGGGATTCGACGATCTCGGCAGGCTCGATAACACGCTGATCATCTATATCAACGGCGACAACGGCACCAGTGCCGAGGGTGGCCCGATGGGTACGCCGAACGAGGTGGCCTTCTTCAACGGCCTCAACGAGTTGCCGATCGATGCGCAGATGAAATTCTACGACGTCTGGGGCACCGACCTGACCTACAACCACATGTCGGCCGGCTGGTCGTGGGCGTTCGATGCACCGTTCCGCTGGTTCAAGCAGAACGCCTCCGCGCTTGGCGGCATCAACCAGAACATGGTGGTGTCGTGGCCGGCGCGGATCAAGGACAAGGGCGGCCTGCGCGAGCAGTTCGTCCACGTGATCGACGTTGTGCCGACGATCCTCGAAGCCGCGGGCATCAGCGCGCCTGACGTCGTCGACGGCATCAAGCAGAAGCCGATCGAGGGTATCAGCTTCGCCTACACTTTCGACGCCAAGAATGCGAAGGTGCCAACTCGGCACAAGACGCAGTATTTCGAGATGATGGGCCAGTGGGCCTTGTATGACGACGGCTGGTTCCTGAGCACCAAGGTCAATCGCGCGCCCTGGGAGGCGTTCGGCCCTGCCAACACCGATCCCCTGAATAATCAGACGCTTGAACTCTTCAACCTGAACAAGGATTTCAGCCAGACCGACGACCTCGCGGCGAAGAACCCGGAGAAGGTCAAGGAGATGAAACAGAAGTTCATCGCGGAGGCCAGGAAGTACCAGGTGTTCCCGATGGATGCCTCTGTGGCGGCTCGAGTTATTGCGCCGCGGCCCAATATCACCGCCGGACGCAGCGAGTTCGTCTACAAGCGGCCGATGGTGGGTCTGCCACAGGGAGATTCGCCGCTGCTTCTGAATACGTCCTACACGATCACTGCCGATATCGAGGTGCCCAATGGCGGGGCCGAGGGCATGATCCTGACGTCAGGCGGACGGTTCGCGGGCTACGGCTTCTACCTGCTGAAGGGCAAGCCTGTATTCCTTTGGAATATGGTCGATCTCGAACGCATCAAGTGGGAAGGCGCGGACGCGTTATCACCGGGTCGTCACACCGTCGAATTCGACTTCAAATATGAGGGTATCGGGGTCGGTACGCTTCAATACAACAACTTCAGCGGCCTCGGCCAACCCGGAACCGGTACCCTGAAGGTGGACGGCAAGGAGGTCGCGACCAAGCGCATGCCGAAGACGCTGCCCATGATCCTGCAGTGGGACGAAAGCTTCGACATCGGCTCCGACACCCTGACCGGCGTCAACGATGCCGATTATACGCCGCCGTTTACGCTCACCGCCAAGCTCAACAAGCTGACGGTCAAGGTGGATCGCCCGCAACTGTCGCCCGCCGACATCAAGAAGCTGCAGGCGGCGATGAACGCAAAGGCAAAAGCCGATTGATTTGGATGTCGCAAATCACGTGCCAGCGCCTGCTTCGATAGATTTTGGTTGATGTGCCGGTGCACACGTCCTGCACACGCCGCCAACAGATTGAAAGACTTGAACTCTCGCTCAAATCCATCATTGGAGAGATCGCGCCTACCGATGCGGTATGCACGGCGGTGCGATCAGGTCCGCTGGCCGTCAACCCGTCCGAGCGCTCACCTCAATTGCCCTTGAATGGCCGGCGCAAATTGGACAAGAGTGCCATCCAGGGGCCGCGTTGGAGCGACTATGGTTGAGAATGTTCATTCGACAAGTCGGCCGCTCGACCCCCGTTCCGCATGGTCCGGGCTCTCCCAGGCAGAACGCAACGCTGCCTATGACAACAACGCGGCCGTCAAGAACAGCGCGGCCCTGATCGCCGAACGGAACGAAGCCTCCAGCAGGGTGCGAGGCACGCTGAAATCCCATCTCGATCTGGCTTACGGTCAGCGGGCGAACAACAAGATCGACCTCTACCCGGCCGCCAGGCCTGAGGCGCCGTGCCTGGTGTTCCTGCATGGCGGCTACTGGCAGCGCAATTCGCGCGAATTGTTTGCCATGCTCGTCGAGGGCATCGCCGCCCATGGCTGGTCGGTTGCCATTCCCGGCTATTCGCTGGCGCCCGAGGTGTCCCTCACCGACATCGTCGCCGAAGTCCCGCGCGCGCTCGACTGGCTTGCAGCCCATGGCGCGACCTACGGCGTTGCCGGGCCGGTCGTCCTGTCGGGTTGGTCGGCCGGCGCCCACCTCGTCGCGATGGCGCTGAACCATCCGGGTGTCCACGCGGGATTGGCGATCTCAGGCGTCTACGAGCTCGCACCAATCCGCGATACCGGCCTCAACGACGCGCTGAAGCTGACGGACGCGGAAATCGCCGCGCTGTCGCCGTTGCGCCTGCCCGTCACACCGAAGCGTCTCGACATCGCTTATGGCACCAACGAGCTGCCGGCACTTATTTGCGATTCGATCAATCTCCACGACAAGCGCGCGGCGGCGAAGGCGCCCGGCAAGCTCATTCCGGTCGACGGCGCCGACCATTTCACCATTCTCGAGGCCCTGCGACGGCCAGACGGGGTCCTCGTCGACGCGGTCCGTCGGTTGCTGGACTAAACTGCGAAAACAACCCCATGCACAGTAGAATGGCGTTGTTCTTAAAGGCGAATTTTGTAGGCAAGTCGACGGCGTCGATCATTCTGACCCGTCGGGCAAACCAGGGGCATGATGCCATCATCGCGGCGCCTGCCGCTCCCGGGCCTCCACGCAGATTTGCTGGCCCGTGATCCGTATGGCGTAAAGTCGCAACGGCGGGCTCGACCATCCCGGATTGATTGCCCCGTCGCGCAAATCGAACGATGCCGCGTGACGCGGACAGAACAGCCGGCCTGCTCTCACCTCTCCGAGAGCCAGATCAGCTTGTTCATGCGGACAGGCGCGGTCGCATGCGACGACATCGCCATCGTTCCAGATCACGAGCAGGTCGAGGCCTGCGACGTTGACGCGAACGATCGTCTCGGCTCTCAGGCGGTCGAGATTGCAAACCGGCTTCCAGCCCAAGCCAGCTGAACCGGCGGCATCATCATCCACCGAGATAGGCCTTTCGCACATGCTCGTTCGCGATCAACTCGGCACCGGCGCCGGACAGCACGATGCGGCCACTCTCCAGCAGATAGGCGTAGTCACACATCTCCAGCGCGGCGAACGCATTCTGCTCGACCAGCAGCACCGTGGTTCCGGCATCGCGGATTCCGCGGATGATCGCAAAAGTCCGCTCGACGATGTTGGGCGCGAGCCCGAGCGAGGGTTCGTCGAACATGATCAACCGCGGCCGCGACATCAGCGCCCGGCCGATCGCGAGCATCTGCTGCTCGCCACCCGACAGGGTACCCGCGGCTTGCCGGCGCCGCTCTGCGAGCCGCGGAAATTCCGCGTAGATGCGGTCGCGGTCGGCCGCGATCTCACCCGAACCACGACGAAGGTAAGCTCCCATGTCGAGATTTTCTTCGACGCTCATGTGCGGAAACACACGCCGGCCTTCCGGACAATGTGCAATTCCGCTGGCGAGCACGCGCGGAGGTCTTGCCCCGGTGATGTCGATTCCCTCGAACCGCATTTGCCCTGCGCGCGGTGGCACGAGCCCGGAAATTGCGCGCAGGGTCGTGCTCTTGCCAGCGCCGTTCGCGCCGATCAGCGCGACGAGCTGCCCGGCCTTCACGTCGATCGAGATGCCGCGCAGCGCGGTGACGCCGCCATAGCCACACACCATGTCCCGTATCTCAAGCACGGGCAGCTCCATGTCCGAGATAGGCCTCGATCACCGCGGGATCGTTGCGGATCACGTCCGGCGTCCCTTCGGCGATGATGCGGCCGTAATTGAGCACCACGATGCGGTCCGAGACGGTCATCACCATCGGCATGTCGTGCTCGACCAGGAGAATCGTGATGCCTCGGTCGCGGATGCTGCGGATCAGTTCGACGAAGCGGTGGGTCTCCGAGGCGTTCATGCCCGAGACGGGCTCGTCGAGCAGCAGCATCGACGGTTCAGCCGCGAGCGCCAGCGCGACGCCGACCAGCCGCTGCTCCCCGTAGGACAACGAGCCGGCCGCGTCATGGGCGCGGCGTTCGAGCCCGACCCATTCGATCAATTCGGTCGCGCGCTGCCGCAGCATCCGCTCCGAGGCACGCGCGCCTGGCAAACCGAGGAGGGAGTCGATCAGCCGAACCCGGCCCTGTCGATGCAGGCCGATCAGGAGATTGTCGTAGACGGTGTCATTCGGGAATACGCTGGTGCGCTGGAAGGTCCGGACCAGGCCGAGATCGGCAATCTCATGCGGCTTCAGGCCAGCGAGCGCAGTGTTGCGGTAAGTCACGCGGCCCGCGCTCGGCGTCAGGAAGCCGGTCATGACATTGAAGGCCGTCGTCTTCCCGGCCCCGTTCGGCCCGATCAGGCTGACGATCTCGCCCTCGCCCACGGTGAAGCTCATGTCTGAGATCGCGACCAGACCGCCGAAGCGAACCGCGACCTGGTCGATGGTCATGGCAACGCTGCGCGCCGTCATCACGCCGGCTCCTTGGCAGCTGTCTCCGTGAGAGCCACCGGGGCCCGCGCCGACGTTCTGCCCAGCCGACGGCCAAGTCGCTGCGTGAGCGACGGCACGATTCCGCGCGGCAGCAAGAACAGAATCGCAATCAGCACACCGCCATAGGCGATCCATTGCGCTTCCGGCGCCATGACCGGACGGAGCGCAACCGGCAGAAGCCCGAAAATCAAGCCACCGACGACCGGCCCAGCCAGCGAGCCCTTGCCGCCGCTGATCACCATGATCACCATGGTGACGGTGTTGATGAAGGCGAAAACCTCGGGGTCAATGATCCTGATGTAATGGGCATAGAGGCTGCCGGCCGCACCCGCGATCGCAGCCGAGATCACCGCGGCGATCGTCAGAGTCCTGGTGACGTCGATCCCGACCGAGATCGCGAGCGTCTCGTTTTCCATCAGCCCCCGCATCGCACGGCCGAAATGGGAATGAACGAGGCGCGCGATCAGAAGATAGGCGATGAGTGCCACCACCAGCACGAGGTAGTAGTTGTGCATCTTGGTGCGAAGGGTGAATTCACCAAAGCCGGGCAAAGGCAACGCGATAGACGGGATGTTGGTCAGCGCCAGGGGGCCCTGAGTCAGCTCGACCCAGTTCAGCGCAACCAGCCGGACCACCTCGGCAAACGAGATCGTCACGATGACGAAATAGGCGCCCCGGACGCGGAACGAGAGCAGCCCGACGAAATAGCCGCACAAGCCGGCGACCACGACCGCCAGCACGAAGCCGGCGATCGGCGGCCAGGGCGCATGGACCAGACGGAAGTCTCCGGGCAGGCCGACATCGAAGCCGAGCGAGGTCAGTGCGCTGACATAGGCGCCGATGCCGAAGAAGGCAATGTGGCCCAGACTGAGCTGGCCGGTGAATCCGAGCAGCAAGTTCAGGCTCATCGCACCGATAATGAAGATTCCAGTCGTGATCAGCGCGTTGAGAAGGTAGGGATCGCGCAGCCAGAGCGGGAACGAGGCAAGCGCCGCGACGGCGACAATGGTGCTGATTGCCCTCATCCGACGCGCTCCGCCCGCGCGAACAGTCCGGTCGGCCGAAAAATCAACACCGCGATGATGATCAGAAAACCCATGGCGTCGCGGTAGCCGGAGGAGACATACCCGGCTCCGAGCTCCTCGGCGAGCGCCAGGATGAAGCCGCCGATCACCGCCCCGGTAATGTTGCCGAGCCCGCCCAGGATGACGATGGCGAAGGCCTTGACGGCGGCGAGGTCGCCCATCTGCGGGAAGATCACGTAGACCGGCCCGAGCAGAGCGCCCGCGGCGGCGGCAAGGCTGGAGCCGATCGCGAATGTAGATGTGTAGATCATGTCGACGTTGACGCCCATCAGCGAGGCCGTGTCGTGATCCTGGAATGTCGCGCGCATCGCGCGGCCGAGACTCGTTCTGTTGATGAGGAGGTAGGTCACCAGGATCAACAGCGCTGCGGCGATGAGAACGAACAGGCGCAGCCAGGACACCGACACGGGCCCGAGCACCAGGGGCGCCTCGGGGAATGGCGTGGCGACCGCTTTTGCGACGCCGCCCCAGATCCACAGCGTGCCCGACTGCATCGCGATCCAGGCGCCGATCATGACTAGCATCGTTGTGTCGATGTCGGAGCCGCGTAACGGCCGCAGCAGGGTCAGCTCGATTGCCGCGCCAAGCAGCCATCCCGCCAGAACGGCAACCGGCAATGCGAGGAAGAAGTTGAGCCCGAGCTGTTGCACCACCATGAACATGACGTAAGCGCCGAACGTGTACAGCACGCCGTGCGTGAAGTTCACGACGTTCATGATGCCGAAGATCAGCGTCAGCCCGATGCCGAGCAGCGCATAGGTGCCGCCGAGCACGAGCATGTTGACGAGATGCTGAAGAAATTCGCTCAAGGCTGTTCCCGCGGGTTTTGGACCTCGCGAGGGCCGCGATGTGCCGCCCTCGCCCGGAATTGACGAAGGCTAGAGCGTCTTCATCTCGATCTTTCCGTCGTTGATCTCGATGAGATAGACGTTCGGCTGGCTCTGTCCGCTCTCTTTGCCCTCGGGACCGGACTTGCGGAACACGATGTCCCCGTTGAGCCCCTTGACCTTGATGTCCCAGAACGCTGCCTTGATCGCCGCCGGCTCGGCCTTTCCGGCCTTCTCGATGGCGGCGGCCACGGTGCGGATGCCGTCATACCCGCGAAAACTCTCGGTGCAGCCGGCGAAGTCGAAACCGCGCTTCTTCCATTCGGAGACGAAATAGTTGGTCGCTTCCGGATTCGGGGTCTTTTCGGGGAACCACGGCAGGAACGTGGTCAGATGCATGGTGCCGTTGGCGGCAGCTCCCGCCTGGGCGATGATCTGGTCGGGATTTTGCGAGCCGCCTGTGGTGATGATGCGCTTCTTCAAGCCCAGCGCCGCAGCCTGCTTGAAGATCAGTGTCAATTGATCGACCGCGGTGGTGACGATGACCGTCTCGGAATCCGACCCCTTGATCTTGGACAGCTGTGCGCTCATGTCCTGCGCGCCCTGGTCCATGGTTTCGACGAGGCCGACGGCGATCCCCTTCTCTTTCATCATCTTGCTGAAGTCCTCGGCGGTGCCGCGGCCCCAATCATTGTTGATCACGAGGAAATCGACCTTCTTCAGGGCGAGCTTGTCGACGATGCCCTTGAACGCCGCGGCCTCGATTGCCGAGGGCGGCGAGATGCGGAAGATGAAGGGATTCCCTGTCGTCGTGATCTTGCCCGAGGACGAGGTCTCGACCACCATCGGCGTCTCGTACTCCATCAGCTTCGGCATCACAGCCAGCGTCAGACTGGAGCCCCAGGCGCCCATCAGCACCGGCACCTTGTCGCTGGTAATGAGCTTTTCGGCGACGGCGGCGGCTTCCGTCGGGTTGCTCTTGTTGTCTTCGATCACAAGCTCGATCTTCTTGCCGAGGATGCCGCCCTTGGCGTTGATCTCGTCGGCGGCGATCTTGGCGCCATTGACGACGTAGGTACCAGACGCTGCAAAAGCGCCGGTGAGCGGCTCGTTGACGCCGATCTTGATGGTCTGCGCCTGTGCGGCGGCGCCAGCCAAGGCCACTGCCAGCGTGATGGTCGAAACCAGTCCGAGTGCTCGTGTCATATCATCTCTCCAAATCCAACGCTGTTGATCGTCATGGCAGTCCAGACTTCGTCACTCCGCGGCGCCGGCGCGCCGATCATTCCGCGCCTTTCGTCTTGCTGATGCGGCTAAACATGCGCGCGAGCCGGACTCGCAAGACGTCCGATGCAATCGACCAGAAGCTGAGCTCCGCCGGACGTGGCCGCCCCGGCGACCCGCCGGACATGTGGCGGTCGAGATTCGCGGCGAACTCCGCAACCAGGCGTTTGGCGAGATCCCTGACGAGGCCTGGACGGCCGACTTGCGCGAACATCCCGGTGAGGGTGTAGCCGATCGAAAGTTCGACGGCGGTCACTGCTCCGCCCTCGAGCGGCAGCAGGCGATAGCGGATTTCGCCCTGCGTCGTCGAATGGCTGCGCTGATCGTTGCCAATGCCGAGAATGCGGCCGGACAGCGTCGCAGGATCGCGTTCGACGCGTGCCGCTCCCTGGAACGCTGCCGCGATCGGCCCGAGCCTGACACGAAATCCGCCTTCGACACGTTCGGGGCTTGGTGTCCCCCTCAGCGACACGCCCGGGAGGCAGGATGCAACACCCGCGATGTCGTCGAACATCGCGAAGACCTTGGCCGGCGGGTGCGCCAGCGTGAAACTCTGGGCGAGGACCACCGCGGGGGTGAAGTCTTGAATGATGTCGCGCGCGACGCTGTCAGGCGCCGGAGCCAACGCCATCCGCGCAGCTGATGGCTCACTTCGGTCGGGCGCAGCGCGCCCCGAGCCGGCGGGGCCAAGAATGGTCCGGCCGCCGTCGGCCAGCGCCGCGATATTGCGCGCCCGTCTTGCTTCGATCACGGACTGCACCGCCCGCACGATCCCGACATAGCCGGTGCAGCGGCAGAGATTGCCGCTCAAGCCGACACGAATCCGACGCTCGTCGGCGTCCGGCAGGCGCAGCACCAGGTCGCGCGCGGACACCAGCATTCCCGGCGTGCAATAGCCGCACTGCAAGGCGTGCTCCCGGGTGAACGCTGCGCGCAGCTCAGCCGTGATCTCGTCCTCGTCGAGACCCTCGATGGTGGTGACGTCGGCGCCTTCGCATGCCACCGCATAGGTGATGCAGGAACGCGCCGGCACGCCATCGAGCAGCACGGTGCAGGCGCCGCAGACGCCGTGCTCGCAGCCGAGATGGGTGCCGGTCAGGTCGAGCCTGTCGCGCACGAAATCGGCGAGGCTGGTCCGCGGCTCGGCCACCACCTCCACCGCGCGCCGGTTGACGCTGAGCGCGATCGTGGTCATGCCGCGGCCTCCTGAACGGCGCGCCTCAGCACGCCGACATGAATGTGGCGCTGCGCGGTGTCGTCGATGCCGGCTTTGACGAGAAGAGCATCGGCGACGCGGACATCGAAACGCTGCTTGTAGTCCGCGGTAATCCGTCCGCCGAACAGCTCGGCCGCATCGCTCACCACGATGGGTGCCGCATCGATGGCGCCGATCACGATGCGTGCCGAACCGGCGGCCGGATCGATCAGAGCCGCGCCGATCGCATGCGCGAACTCGCCGGTCTTGCGGCAGCTCTTGGCATAGCCCCAATGCGCCGAGGCAGCGCGGGCCGGCACATGGATCGCCTCGACGATCTCGCCGGCGTGAAGGGCCGATTCCAGCGCACCTGTGACGAACGCCTCGATGGCCATCGCGCGGGTCCCGGAAAGGCTGCGTAGTGTGAGCCGCGCGCCCAGGGCAGACAGCGCCGAAATCCAGTCCGCGGCGGGATCGGCATGGCTGAGCGAGCCGCCGATCGTCCCGCGATTGCGCACGGCGCGATAGGCGATGTTGGCGGCGACGGCGCGCATGGCACCGCGCGTCACGTCGGCGATGCGCCCGTCCTCGATATCGGCATGGGTGACCAGAGCGCCGAGCACGAGTTCGTTGCCGGAGACCTCGGCGCGCTTGAGTTCGGCAATTCCGGAAATATCCACGATCAGCTCCGGCTGAACCAGCCGCAAATTGAGCATGGGGCCGAGCGACTGCCCGCCGGCGATGATCTTGGCCGATCCGTTGCCGGCCGCCAGCATCGAGAGTGCCGCATTGAGATCGCGCGGGCGCTCGTAAGCAAAGGGAGCGGGCTTCATGCCGCGCTCCTTTCCGCCGCACGCGCGGCCAGCACGGCGGCGACGACGCGATGCGGCGTGATCGGCGACTGCATCAGCTCGACGCCCAGCGGGCGCAGGGCATCGTTGACGGCGTTGGCGATCGCGGCAGGCGGCGCAATCGCTCCGCCCTCCCCGATGCCCTTGACGCCGAACTGCGTATAAGGCGACGGCGTCTCCATGTGATCGAGACGGGCCGCAGGAACCTCGGTTGCCCCAGGAAGCAGGTAGTCCGCAAGCGTCGTCGCCAGTGGCTGCCCGGACGCGTCGAACGGCATCTCCTCGTAAAGTGCGGTGCCGATGCCTTGGGCAAGACCGCCATAGATCTGGCCGTCCACGACGAGCGGATTGACCAGCACACCGCCGTCCTCGACGATCACATAGTCGAGGATCTCCACCTCACCGAGATCGGGATCGACCGCCACGACAGCCGCATGCGCCGCATAGCTGAAGGTGCCGCTGTCACGCACGGGCTTGTAGCCTTGCGTGACCTCCAGCCCGCCCGGATCGACATCGGCCGGCAGGTCCTGCGGACGGCGATACCAGGTGTAGGCGATCGCCTTCAGTCCGACGCTGCCATTGACGCCGCGCACCTCGCCATTTTGCAGGACAACGGAGGCCGGATCGTGCTGTAGGAGCTTCGCGCCGATCCGCCGGGCGCGTTCGCCGAGCTCGCGGCAGGCGGTGGCCACCGCGCCGCCCGCCATCACCATGGAGCGCGAGCCCCAGGTGCCGGTCGAATAAGGCGTCATCGCGGTATCGCCGAGGACGATGCGAATGTTCGCGACATCGATGCCGAGGATCTCATGCGCGACCTGGGCGAGCGTCGTTTCCATGCCCTGACCGTGGGAATGCACGCCAACGCGCAATTCGAGGCCGCCGTCCGGCGTGAGGCGCGCCGATGCCTGCTCGTGGCCCGGCACCATCGGGATGCCCCAGCCGGAATAGACGGACGTGCCGTGCGCGGCCTGCTCGCAATAGATTGAGACCCCGACGCCGACCCGCCGGCCGGCGGCGTCGCCTTGGCGCTGGCGCGCGCGAATGGCATCGATATTGATCGCAGCGAGCGCGCGTCGCATCGCCTCGGGATAATCGCCGCTGTCAAAATGCTTCTTGGTGATGTTGTCGAACGGCATCTGTTCCGGCCGCACCAGATTACGCAGCCGCACCTCGCCCGGTTCGAGACCTACCTCTTCCGCGACGAGATCCAGCATCAATTCCAGTGCAAAGCACACGCCGGTGCGCGCCACGCCGCGGTAAGGCAGGATTGGGCATTTGTTGGTAGCCACCGAGAAGGTGCGGCAGCGGTAGGCCGGCATCTTGTAGGGACCTGGCAAAATACTCGCGACTTGCGCGGCCTCGAGGCAGGCCGAGAACGGATAGGACGAGTATGCGCCGGAATCCACCGTCGCCTCGCAATCGATGCCACGCAAGGTGCCGTCGCGGTCGGCATAGACCGTGATCTTGTAGTGATGCTCGCGGCAATTCGAGCTGGCCACGAGATGCTCGCGGCGGTCCTCGGTCCAGCGCACGGGATAACCGCATTGCATCGTCAGCCAGGACAGGCAGACTTCTTCCGGCAGCAGAATGCCCTTGTGGCCAAAGCCGCCGCCGACATCCGGCGAGATGACGCGGATCTGGCCTTCCTCCATATTCAGGCATTCGGCGAGGCCGCTGCGCGTGATATGCGGCATCTGCGCCGCGGAATGCAGCGTGAGCTGATCGAGGCGGCGGTCGAAGGTCGCGACCACGCCACGGCCCTCGAGCGGCGACATGCATTGCCGCGCGGTCGAGATCTCGCGCGTCACCTTGATCGGCGCGTCGAGCGCGGCGGAGATGTCGACCTCGTAATTGGTCTCAAGGAAGACATTGTCACCCCAATGCTCATGCACCAGGGTCGAGCCGGGCTGGCGCGCCTTCAGCATGTCGTATACGGCGGGGAGTTCCTCGAGATCGAGCATCACCGAGGCCGCGATGTCCTCGGCTTCGGCGCGCGTCGGTGCAACACACATCGCAACGAGTTCGCCGACCTGGCGTACCTTGCCGGTCGCCAGCACCGGCTGCTCCGAGATCTTGAAGCCCGGCAGCCCCGAGACCGCGCGGATCGGCTTGACGCCGACGAGATCGGCTGCCGTGAAGACGCTGCTACGATAGCGTTCAGGCACGTGGATGCTGCGGATGCGCGCATGCGCCAGCGGGCTGCGCACGAAAGCGACGTCGCGGAGGCCAGCGAGGCGGATGTCGGCGACGTACTGGCCGCGGCCGCGCATCAGGCGGTCATCCTCCTTCCGCGGCAGCCGTGCGCCCACGCCCTGCCCGGATTTGCCGGAAGGAAATTCTCGCTCGTTGCGCACGCCGGCGTCCTCCTTCACCGCAGCCCTACGCCGCAACGGCCTGGGGCAGGATCGGCGCGACCGCGTCGAAGCGCGTGCCGGCGCGCAGGCAGAACACCGGCTGCAGCAGACGCTCGGCGACCACCTCGTTGTTCTCGTTGTCCCTCAGGACAAACCGGCCGCTCTGCTCCGTGAGCACGGAGACGTCGGCGTCCATGCCGACCTTGAGGGCGCCGATCTCCCCGCTCCGGCCGAGCATTTTGGCGGGATTGGAGGTGACCATCGGCACCACCTGCTCGAGCGACAGGCCCAGCGCCATCATCGAGCTCATCGCCTGGACCAGGCTGAACTTGGCCTGACCGGCAAAGGGATGATTCTCATCATCCTCGTGCTGGTCGGGCGTTCCGGCCGGCGCGGGCACATGAGTGTTGTAACCGTGGATGTCGGCGCCCAGCGTGGTCGGGATGATGCCGGCCGCGATCGCCTTCTTCGCCAGCCGATAGGAGAAATGGCTGCCGTGGCCGACATCGACCTTCAGGCCGCGATCGAGCGCGGCCTGGATCACCGGATGCACCTCGCCCTCGCGGTTGACGAAGCCGCCGGGATGGCGCGTGAAGGGATGGGCGAGGACATCGCCCTCGCGCAGCAGCGGGATCACGCGCGTGAGGATCGTGTCGGCATCTTCGCCATTGGCACCGCTCTCGGGCAGACCCCAGAGCTGGCCGAAATGCACATAGACCGGCAGATCGGCACGCTTGCCGATCTCGGCCGCCATCTCGATGACGCGGATGCCCCAGCGCGCGAAGCCGCCGATCTCAGCATGGGCCTTGATGCCGCGCACGATGTCGAGATTGGCGGTCGCCGCCTTGACGGTCGCGTCGACGTCGACGCCGTCGGGGCTATAGAGCTGCGGATAGAAGTGCCCCTCCAGTCCGCCGACGAGATAGGCGGACAGGAACGCGTAGACGCGCGAGGCGGCGGGCTCCGCGATGAAATGACGGAAGCCGGGCAGCGTCATGCAGGACGGGCCGCCCTGGTCGACCAGCGTCGTCACACCCGACTGCACGCCGACCATGTCCGGATTCATGCCGAAGCGGCCGGAGACATATTGATAGACATGGGCGTGGGTGTCGATCAGCCCGGGCAGCACCAGCTTGCCGCCGACGTCGACGACCTCCCTGGCGCTGGTCGGCAGAATGTCGGACGCGACCGCGGCAATCTTGCCGTTGCGGATCGCGACATCCTTGACGCCATCGACGCCGGAGGCCGGACAGATCACGCGACCGCCTCGCAGTAGAAGGTCGAAGCTGGCAGTGACGGACATGGCGCTCTCCTATTCTTGCGAGGGTGACGGCTTCGTCCTCTCGAATTACGAAGCATGCTTCGCATTTTGACAAAAGCAAGCATCGTGCCATGATCCCGATGTGGCAGGCGCACTCGAATCGAGCTAAGCGCGGCAGGGTTTCTGCTTGGGAGAGTGTGCATTGCGGCAGGCGAAGACACGTCGCGGCGGGACGAGGCACCGCCCCTGGCCCTTGTCGGAACGGCCCGGCTATCTGATCCGCCGGCTGCATCAGATTCACGTCGCGCTGTTTCAGGAAGCCTGCGGCGAATTCGAGGTCACGCCGCTGCAATACAGCCTGCTCTCGGCGCTGGCGGTGCGTGAAACCGCCGATCAGACCACTTTGGCGGCCGATATCGCCCTCGATCGCACCACGACGACCGGCGCCCTGAAGCGGCTCGCCGCCCGAAACCTGGTCGAGCGCGCGGTGAACAAGGACGATCGCCGGGCCCGGCTGTGCCGGCTGACACCGGCCGGAGCCGCGCTGCTGGTCAAGATCGAGGGCGCGGCGCGACGGGCGCATCGTGCGACGCTCGGCGATTTGAGCCAGCGGGAACAGGCGCTTTTCATCGAAATGATGCAGCGCATCGTGGCCGGCCATCCCAGTCGCGACAGCGCTGCTGCCGTATTCGACTAGGAGCCATTGCTGCGCTTTTGAGTTGGGCTGCTCAATTTATCATCGTACCGCTGCCCGGCCGAGCAACATCGCCCGCCTCTCACCGGCGCGGCAGACATGCCGAAGCGTACTCACGCGCAAGATCGGCCAGCGTTTGAAAACGCAGCCGCATCTGGCGCGACGCGCATGACCTCCGGCATCGCCGCCTGCCCGCTCGGCCGCTCCGCAATTCCATGGCACGATTTATGCTGCGATGATGCGAAGCGTGCTTCGTATTGGGGGATACCATGACGGATTCCGAACTTCGCGCTGATATTCACAGCATCGAGCCAATTCCCGATGCGGACCGGGACTCCACCGGCCCGCAGCAGATGTGGATCTGGGCCGGCGCCAACATCGCGCCGGTGAACTGGGCCCTCGGCGCGCTCGGCGTCATCCTCAAGCTTGGCCTGATGGAGACGATTGCGGTCATCGTGCTCGGCAACATCGTCGGCTGCGCGATCTTCGCGACCTTCACGGTGATGGGGCATAAGACCGGCGTCAACCAGATGGTGTTGAGCCGGTCCGCGTTCGGCGTACGCGGCGCCTATCTGCCGAGCATTCTCATGTTCCTGATGACGCTGGGCTGGATCGGGGTCAACACCTACTTCCCGGTCAAGGTCTCGATGGGCATCCTCGGACAGTTCGGCGTTCCCGACACCTGGCCGGTCGAGCTGGTCGTCATTACGCTGGTGATGGCCGTTCAGGTGCTGATCGGAATCTACGGCTTCTATGCAATACGCACCTTCGAGAAGTACACGGTGCCGCCCACCATCGCCGTCATGGTGCTGATGAGCATCTTGGCGTGGACGCGCCCTGGTGTCGTCAACTGGAACCTGACTACCTCGCTCGCTCCCGGTGCACATCTAGCGATGCTGACACTGCTCACCACCGCGATCGGGGTCGGCTGGGGCATTTCCTGGGTGACCTGGGCCTCCGACTATTCTCGCTTCGTGCCCAGAAGCGTGCCGTCGAAATCCGTGTTCTGGTACAGCTATGTCGGCATGTTCGTGCCGACGGTCTGGCTCGGCATTCTCGGCGCAACCATCGCCTCGACGACCCTGGATACCGACCCTGCCAAGATGGTCAGCGCGGTGTTTGGAGGTCCCGTCAGCATCCTGGTTCTCCTGATGGTGCTGCATGGCCCGATCGCCACCAACATCCTCAACGTCTATTCGGCGACGTTGGCGGCGCTGAGTGCGGGACTGAGATTGTCGCGCTTCTGGCTCACCGTCATCGTCGGCATCGCCGGCTACCTGGTTACGCTGTACTTCATCTTCGCGCCATCTTTCGCGAAAGCGTTCGACAACTGGATGATCAGCCTGTTGCTGTGGATGAGCTCGTGGGCCGGAGTGGTGCTGGCCGACTTCTTCATCAAGAGGAAGAGCAGGATCGACGTCGCCGAGCTCTACCGCTCGCCGCAGACCAGCGCCTATGGCGACATCAACTGGGTCGGCATGGTTGCGTTCTTTGCGGGCCTGGTCGCCGGATGGCTGGTGCAAGACGGCTTGGTCGGCGCGCTTCAGGGGCCGATCTCGATCAACCTGCTCGGCGGCGCCGATCTGAGTTGGCTGTTCGGCATCGGTGCTGCGGGGCTCGTCTATCTCGGGCTCGACAAGCTCGTGACGTCGCCCTCCTCCATCGTTGCGAGCGGCGCAGGGCGATAGCGACCTCGCCAATCCCGCATGCCGCAGCGAACGTGAGGTTCAAGCCTCGCCCGCTTAGACGCTGGCCCACGTCGGCCTGCAGGGCCTAGAGGGCCGCCGCGAGCACCTCGCCCGTCTCGATATGCGGAATCGCCTCGACCAACTTGCGGGTGTAATCGGTCTTCGGATTATCGAACAGCGACCGGCTTTCCCCCTGCTCCACGATGCCGCCATTGCGCAGCACGATGGTGCGGTCGCACAGCATCCGCACCACGTTGAGATCGTGGCTGACGAACAGCAGCGCGATGTCATCGTCGCGCCTGAGGCGATCGAGCAGTTGCAACACCACCGCCTGCACCGAGACGTCGAGCGCAGCGGTCGGCTCGTCCAGCACGAGGAGCCGCGGCCGGCAGGCGACGGCACGGGCAATGCCGACGCGGGCCTTCTGGCCGCCGGAGAGCTGATGGGGGAAACGCGGCAAGAGATCGAGCGGCAGCCCCACGCGCTCGGCGCATTCCTCGACACGCTTGCGCAGCGCGTCGCCTGCCCGCATGCCATCGAGCCGCATCAGGGGGTGGGCGATGCAGTCGAACGCGGTGAAGCGCGGATTGAGGCTCTCATTCGGGTCCTGAAAGACCATCTGGATGTCCTTGCGCAATGGCGAGCGGTGAAAGTCACGCGACGCCACATGGCCGATCGACTGCCCATCGAACACGATGTCCCCTTCACTCGGGTCGATCAGGCGGCAGATCATGCGCGAGGTCGTACTCTTGCCCGACCCGGATTCGCCGACAAGCCCGACACTCTCGCCCCCGGCCATCGTCATGGAGAAGTCGGCGACCGCCGCAGAGCCCTGGTCGAAACGTTTCGCGAGCTTGCGCACCTCCAGCAACGGCGGCGTCCCGTGTGCGGGCTCCTGCCTGGGCCTGCTGACCACAGTCGCGTTACGCTCCCGCTCCTCCCTGGTCACGAGATCCTCGATCCGGGACGTCGCGGTCGGCGAGGCCGCGACGAGGCGCTTCGTGTAGGAATGCTTCGGCGCGCTGAAGAGCGTCCTCGGGCTCGCCTCCTCGACGATGCGGCCGCGCTCCATCACCGCGATGCGGCGGCAATAGCGCGCCGCGAGTCCCAGATCATGCGTGATCAGGATCGTCGCCATGCCGCGTGCGGCGGCGATGTCCGCCAGGAGATCCATCACCACCTTCTGCGTGGTGACGTCGAGACCGGTGGTCGGCTCGTCCGCAATCAGGAGCGCCGGATTGCAGGAGATCGCGATCGCGATCATGACGCGCTGGCACATGCCGCCCGACAGTTCGTGCGGGTAGGCGTTCATTCGCGCTTCTGGATCGCGAATCTGGACCGCGCGCAACAGTTCCAGCGCCTCGGCACGCGCAGCCTCTTTCGAAATGCGCTTGTGCGTGAGGATCGCATCCGCGATCTGCAATCCGATGGCGCGGATCGGATTCAGCGCCGACCGCGGGTTCTGAAAGATCATCGACATCGCGGCGCCCTGGAGCTGACGGAGATCATCGCCCCGGAGCTTCGTCACGTCCCGGCCGCGAAACAGGATCTTGCCGCCGGTGACGCGCCCGGCGGCATCGAGCAGGCGCGTCGTAGCAAAGCCGGTCACCGACTTGCCCGAGCCGCTCTCCCCGACGAGACCGAGCATTTCGCCGGCCTGCACCGTCAGGGTCACGCCGCGCACGGCCTCGACCATGCCGCGCCGCGTCGAGAACGCGACGTGGAGGTCGTCGATCCTGAGCAGTTCCTCGCTCATGTGCGCATACGGGGATCGAGAATATCCCGCATCCCATCCCCGAGGAGATTGAAGCACAGCACGGCCAGCATCAGTGCGAGGCCCGGAAAGGCCACCAGCCACCACCGACCCGTCGAGATGAAGCGCGCACCCTCCGCCACCATGATGCCCCATTCCGGCGTCGGCGGTTTGACGCCAAGGCCGATGAAGGACAGGCCGGCCGCGTTCAATATGGCCCAGCCGAGATTGAGCGAGATCTGCACCGCCATCGCAGGCAGGATGTTCGGCAGCAGGAAACGGAGCACCACCGAGAAATGACTCTCGCCGCAGGCGCGCGCGGCCTCGACCCAGCCGACATTGCGGCGGACGTTCACTTCGGCGCGCGCGAAGCGGATGTAGAAAGGAAGATTGATGATCGCGGTTGCGATCACGATGTTCTCGACGCGATTGCCGAGGGCCGCGACCATCGCCATTGCCAGCACGAACAACGGAAAGGCCATCATCACGTCGACGAAGCGGCCGACGGCGCGATCGAGCCGGCCACCGGCGTAGCCGCAGAATGAGCCGACGACGGCGCCGATCACGAAGGAGATGCCGACCGCAGACACCGCAATGGCAAGATCAAGCCGCGCCGCGATGATGAGGCGGCTGAACACGTCGCGCCCGAGCTGGTCGGTGCCGGCGAGATGGGCCGCGCTCGGCGGCTGCAACGCTTCGGACACGTTGGAGGCCACGGGATCATAAGGCACGATCCAGGGACCGAAGATCGCAAGCAGGACGAACAGCGCCACCCCGGCCGCGGCCACCGCCGTGAGCGGATTGCCGCGCAAAATCCAGACCGAATGGCGGAGAGTTGCACTGGTCATCCGATGGAAACCCTGGGATCGGCGATTCCGTAGCAGATATCGACCACGAGGTTGACCAGCACGAACAGGCTCGCCATCAGCAGCACGAAGCCCTGTACCGGCGCATAGTCTGACGAGAGCAGCGCATCGAGTGCATAGGAGGCGACGCCAGGCCAGGAGAACACCTTCTCCACCAGCACATTGGCGCCGAGCATGGTCGAGAACACGATGCCGGCGATGGTGATGACGGGAAGGATCGCATTCCTCAATGCATACGTGACGACCACCTTGCCCCAAGACAATCCGACCGATCGCGCGGTACGTACGAAATCGCTCCCAAGCGACACCAGCATCGAGGCGCGGGTGATCCGCGCGAGCGGCGCGATGACGAACAGGGCCATGCTCACTGCCGGCAGAACCAGCTGCTTGCAGGCCGCCCACCAACCCTCGAAATCTCCAGCCAGCAGGAAATCGATCGAGAGAAAGCCGGTTCGTTGCGGCGGCAGCGAGGTGAACACGTCGATCCGACCTGTCGGATCAGGCGCAAGCCCGAGCAGGTAATAAAAAACGTAGATCAGCAGCAGGCCCGAGACGAAGGTCGGGACGCAGACGCCGAGGGCGCAGAACAGCCGGACGCCATGATCGATGATCGATCCCGGCCGCAGCGCCGCGACCACGCCGAGCGGCACCGCCGCGATCAGCGCGATCAGGAGCGCGGTCAAGGTGAGCTCCAGGGACGCCGGCAGACGCTCGCGCAGGTCCTTCAGTACCGGCTGCCCCGTCATCATGGAGCGGCCAAGATTGCCGCGACCGATGTCGGAGAGATAGAACACGAGCTGCTCCGGCACCGATTTGTTGAGCCCCATCTGTTTGCGAATCTGCTCGATCTCCTCCTTGCCGGCATTGGGGCCCGAGGCGAAGAACACCGCGGGGTCGCCGGGCAACACGCGCATCAGCAGAAAGGTGAAGACCAGCACGCCGAACAGCGCCGGCAGCGACGACAAGAGCCGCCTGCCCGCCCGCACCATCGTTGCACCAAGACCGGTCATCACCATTCAGCGCTCCCGTTGATCACGATGTCACTTCCGGCTGACATCGCGATAGTCCACCTGGCGATGGAACTCGTAGGTGTAGCCTTCGATCGACGGCGCCATGACCGCGTCCTGGTTCGGTTGCCACAGCATGATCTGCGGCATCAGATCGAAGTGCATCGCATTGAGCTTGCGGCCTGCTGCCTCATACTTGGCCTTGTCCGGCTCGAAGCGGGCTTCCTGCGCAATCGCGGCAAGCTCCGGGTTGTTGATCGAGCTGTAATTCCAGCGCTGGGTGCCTGTGTAGAAGTTGCGGTAGAAATAATCAGTCGACGGCAGCCAGGCGACGATGCCCTCCGTGAAGAAAGGCAGCTTCTTCTCGTTGATCTGCGTCGACATCTGCGCGTCCGGCAGCTTCTGAATGTCGACCTTGATGCCGATCTTGGCAAGCGACTCCTTGACAAGGGCAGCCATCGGCTCCGCCGTCGAGGACTGGCCGACATTGAAGCTGAACGTTGTCGAGAAGCCTTCCGGCAGACCGGCCGCCTTCAGATATTCCCTGGCCTTGTCGAGATCCATCTTCACCGGCTGCTGGAACGGATAAATGCCATTCAACGGATTGCCATCCGGCCATGTCGCGCCGAACAGCGGCGCGCCCCGGCCGAACAGGGCAGCCTTGAACATGTCGTCATAGGGCAGCGCGTAAGCGATAGCGCGGCGCACATTCACGTTGTCAAAGGGCGGCAGCTGGTTGTTCATCGAGACGTAGGTGATCGCATTGTATTGCGGCGTCGAGATCACCTTGAGCTTGCCCTTGGCCTCCAGCGACTGCACATCGCTGGCCTGGAGATCGACAACGAGATCGGCATCCCCGCGTTCGACCAGATTGGCGCGGGTTGCCGGTTCCGGAACCGATTGCACGATGACGCGCTTGAAGAAAGCCGGCTTGTTGGCCGAGCCGCGGTTCCAGTTCTCGTCCCGCTTGAGGATCACCTGCTCGCCGGGCTTGAAGTTCTCGACCACGTAGGCGCCGCTGCCTGCGGTGTGCTCCTTCAGCCATGCAGTGGCCCAGGGATCATCCGGCGTCGCGTGTGCCTTGGCGACCTTCGAGTTGATGATCATGGGATAGACCGTCGCCAGGTTCGGCAGCGCGAGCTTGTCGGGCTTGGGCAGCGTCACCTCGATGGTGAGAGGGTCGATCACCTTGAACTGATCGGCCGAGGTCAGCGAGCCCGTCAGCAATTGCGCCTTGCCGAGGATCGGCGCGGTGACGCAGCGATCGAGCGACCATTTCACGTCCTCGGCGGTCACGGGCGAGCCGTCCTGGAATTTTGCGTCCTTGCGCAGACGGAACGTGAGCTTCAAACCGTCGGGGCTGACGTCATAGGATTCGGCCAGCTCGCCGGTGATCGTGTCGAGATCGAACACCCATTTGCCATTGAGCTGCTTGCGGCCAAATGCCACCAGCCGGTCATAGGTGCTCATGCTCAGCGCGAAAGATTCGCGCGTCGAGCCCGGGATGTTTGGATCGAGCGTGTTGACGGAGGCGCCGGTGACATAGCGCAATGTCTCCGCCCTGGTTTGCGCCTGCGACGGCGCGGTGGCGATCGACAACAGCGCAGTGGTGGCGAGAACTGAGGCCGCAGACCTGAAAGACACAAAACGCATTGGTTTTCCTTGAATTTCCGAAGAGGAAGGCCGGCTAGACTGGTCAAGAAAGAAGCAAGTTGCGCGCCAGTCTCACGGCGTGCTGGTGGGGACGCCTCGTCGCGGCGGCGCATGGATGATCATCGCGTTTCCCCCATTTTTCGCGGCGGCCGCGTAACCGCCTGCGGCACGTCATAGGCGCAGAGCGAAGTCCAGTGCCGCTCGACATCTGCGCGAAACAGGCCGCGTGTCAGGCCGTTCACGAGCTTTGGAACGGCCGTCGTCATCGCATTGATCGACGATCCAGACGGGCCAAAGCTCATGGTTGAGGCGATGGCGAAGAGATGGATGTCGGAAATCCACGGCGTCTCGCCGGCTACGCGCTCGGTGAAAGCGTAATCGTCGGCGAGGTAGGGAAAGCGGCCGAGCCGATCGTTGCGCTCGCTCTCCGGCGGTTGATAGCGGTCGGCCCAGGTCGCGATGTTGGCAGCGAATGCGGAGAGCTCGCCACGACTGGAAAAGTTCATGTCGATGCCGGTGCCGCAAATGACGAAATCCGTCGCGATGGCGCCACGCGGCGTCTGCAATTCGATGCCCTTGTCGGTTTCGCGGGCCGTCTCGACCGGTGCGCCCTCGTGCAATGTGAAATTGACGTAGCGCGCGCAGCGATCATAAGTCGGTTGCGGAAAGCCTTCCCGCATTTCGAGGATCGCCCGCATGAAGCGCCAGCGCCATGCATCGTCGAGATCGCTGAGGTGGCGCAGGAAGCCGCGAAAGGTCAGCCAACGATAGGGCTGGATCACCTGGATCTGCGACCGGCGACACAGCAGATGCACCTCTGCCGCGCCCGCCTCCAGCGCGGTCGCCGCATTGTCGAAGGCGGATGCACCGGCACCGATCACGGCCACGCGCTTGCCACGAAGCTTCTCGAAGTCGATGTCGTCGGCGACGGTCGCGACCGAACTCGCCGGCAGATGCGATAGCTGCTCCGGGACCATCCAATCGCCCATGCCCTCCTGCCCCGTCGCGAGCACGATCTTGCGGGCGTAAAGCGTCTCGATCTCGCCTGCCCGTTTCACGAGCGCGGCCAGTAGGCCGTCGGATGCAGGCACGATCTCCAGAAGCTCGCAATTGTTGCGCACGGGCAAGCCGATCGTGCGTCGCAGCCACAGCAGATACTCCGCCCAATGGCAACGTTCGATCAGGCCGAGCTGTTGCCAGCTTTCCTTGCCGAACCGGGCTTCGTGCCAGGACTGGTAGGTGAGGCTCGGGATGTCGAGATCGGGGCCGGTATAATCCTTCGGGCTGCGCAGCGTCGGCATGCGGGCATAGGTTAGCCACGGGCCTTCCTTGCCCTCTTCCGACTTCTCGATCAGCAGGATGTTGCTGACGCGCGAGCGCATCAGGCCGAAGCCGATGGCGATGCCGGACTGGCCGGCGCCGACGATGAGGACATCCAGCGCCGGTCTGCCGTCGGGTCCCGTCCTCGGTTCGAGCCATGCGGCATGAGGATGCGCGATCTTCGCGAGATCGGCGCGCACGTTCGTCTCGAGCGTCGTCAGCCCATCACTCATGCCGCGAGCCAGCCTCCGTCAACCACCATCACAGTGCCGGTCGTGAACGAGGATGCATCGCTGGCGAGATGCAGCGCTGTCTGCGCGATCTCCTGCGCCTCGCCAAACCGCTTCATGGCATGGCGGTTGCGCGAGGCCTCACGCACCTCGTCCGAATTGGCGTGACGGGCGAAGCTGCGACGAAGCATCGGCGTATCGATCGCGCCCGGCGCAATCGCGTTGACGCGAATGCCGTCGGTGGCGAAATCCACCGCCATGCTGCGCGTCAGGCTGACGATGGCGCCCTTGGCGGCGATATAGGCGCTGTTGCCCTTGCCGCCGGCCATCGCGAGCTGCGAAGCCAAGGTGATGATGGAGCCGCTGTTCTGCCGCTGCATGTGAGGCACGGCGGCCCGCGCCCACAGCCAGGTGCCGCCGACATTGGTGCGAAACACCGCGTCCCAGTCGTCCAGGCTCGTCGTCAGCACCGTGCCGCCGCAGGAGAAGCCGGCCGCCGTCATCAGGATGTCGAGGCGACCGTGGCGCGCGACGACCTCGCCGACGACAGTCTCGGCGAAACCGGCATCGCCGACGTCGCCGACATGAGTCGTGGCCTCGCCGACCAGGCTCACCGTCTCCTTTAGGCCGGCGGCATCGCGATCGACCAAGGCAAGGCGCGCGCCCTCCTCCACGAACAGCTTTGCGCTGGCGCGGCCGATCCCCGAGCCTGCTCCCGTGATGATCGCCGTGCGTCCCTGCAGCCGCATCTCAGATCGTCTCCTTGTGCTGCATCCACCAAGCGCTCATCGCGGCCGCCGACTCCGCGCAACCGAACCGGGCGCGCCAGCCGAATTCATCGGCCATCCGCGCAACCGACATCGGCGCACGATCGCCGCCGTGGAGCTTGATCTCGGTTTTCTCTCCCGGCGCTGCGAGCCGGCATTGCAAGCCCCGATGCAGCGCCGCAAACGCCTCACCCCATTGCAGCGCCGACCAGGCTGTCCCGCTGGAGATGTTGTAGAGACGATGGCGCGGCCGTTCAGCCTCGATCAGCTTCGCCACGGCTTCGGCGGCGTCCGGCGCGTAGGTCCAGTCTTTCACTCCGGCATCCAGCAAGATCGCCGGCTCTCCGCGCGCGAAGGCGGCCAGAATCTGGAACTGAAGGCTTGGCGTATCGCGCACCGCCCCGGGACGCTCCCATGGACCGAATACGGCGCTCAGCCGCACGCTCAGGAAATCGCCGCCAAAGAGCTCGGCATGGCGCGCCACCGATCGCTCGGACGTGAACTTGCTGACGGCGTAGAACGAGACGGGATCGCAAGGCGTCTCCTCGTCCAGGACGTCGAACCTCGTCCCCGATGCGCCATAGGCCGGTGCCGACGACAGATTGACGACCCGCCGAACACGATGGCGGATCGCCGCAAGCAGAATGGGAATCTGCGCCATCACGTTGATTTCGAGCACGCGCGCAGTCGATGCCCGCTCGAGCTCCTCCCCAGCCGTAATCGCCGCGCCGAGCACGATCGCATCGTATCCACCGGCAATCAGGCCCTCGATGCCTTCCGCGTCGGTAATGTCGCCCTGGACGACCTTGAGCCGCTCCCGATAATTGGGCAGCGACCGCTGTGCCGCCGGCGGGAGAGGCGCGTAATCATACAGCGTCACGTCATGGTCACGCGCGAGCAGCACCTCGGCGAGATTGAGGCCGATAAAGCCGGTGCCGCCGAAGATGATGATCTTCATCGCGTGCAATCCATCATCACAGCAATTTTGCTCCGAAATTCCGTTCCGGATCCATGTCGGCCACGAGCCTGCCGGTCGGCTTTGCCGCCTCGCCGCCGCTGCGCGCGAGGAACTTTCCGCTGCCCGGCTTCCCGAAACATTTGTTGCCGTCGATGATCATCCGGCCGCGCGAGAGCACCGAAACCGGCCAGCCCTTCAGCTTGCGGCCTGCGAACGGCGTATAGCCGGCGAGATCGTGCATCATCTCGTCGGCGATCGTGACCTCGCGGTTGGGATCCCAAATCGCGATATCGGCGTCGGCTCCGACCGCAATCGAGCCCTTGCGCGGATGCAGATTGTAGACCTTTGCCGGCGCGGTCGCGGTCAACTCGACGAATTTTTCGAGGCCCAGCCGACCCTTCGACACCATCGCATCGAACAGCAGCGGCAGCCGCAGCTCCAGTCCGGGCAGGCCGTTGGCGACCTGCTTGAAATTCGGATTGGGACCGGCGCGCAGCTTGCCTGTCTCGTCGTAGCGATAAGGCGCGTGGTCCGACGAGATGGTCTGGAGATCGCCCAGCGAGAGCGCCTGCCAGAGTGCCTCCTGGTCTGCATGCGTCCGCGGCGGCGGGCTGCACATCCATTTGGCACCTTCCGAACCGGGCTTGTCGAGATCGTCCGCAGTGAGGAACAGATATTGCGGGCAGGTCTCGGCGAAGACCTTGAGGCCTTGCCCGCGCGCGTCGCGGATCACCTTGGCGCCCTCGGCGGTCGAGACGTGGAAGATCATGATCGGCTGGTCAATCAGCGCCGCCATGCCGATCAACCGCGTAAACGCCTCGGCCTCCGAGACGCGGGCGTGGCTGACGGCATGATATTTCGGCAAGGTGTAGCCGCGCGCGAGCAGGCGCTTGACCATCCAGGCGATGATGCCGTGGTTCTCGGCATGGGCGCACAGCATCGCGCCGGACTGGCGCGCGGCGAGGAGGATGTCGAGCAGCGGCTCGTCGTCGACCTTGAGCCTGTCATAGGTCATGAAGATCTTGATCGACGCATGGCCCTGCTTCACCAGCGCCGGGATGTGCTCCTCGACCGCCTCCTTGGTCGCATCCGCGATGATCATGTGAAAGGCGTAGTCGATCACCGCACCCTTTCTAGCCAGGGCATGATAATCCTCGACGACCTGCGTCAGCTTCATGCCGACATGCTGGGCGGCAAACGGGATCACCGTGGTGGTGCCGCCGAAAGCGGCGGAGACCGTCGCGCTCTCGAACGTATCGGCATTCATGATGCCGGCAGCGGACAGCTGCTCGATATGAGCGTGGCTGTCGACACCGCCGGGCAGCACCAGCTTGCCGCGCGCGTCGATCTCGCGTTTGGCCGCGGGCAGGCCCTTGCCGACGGCTGCGATGGTCTCGCCTGAAATTCCGACATCGGCCTCGAACACGTCAGTCGTCGTGGCAACGCGCCCGCCGCGAATGATCAGATCGTAAACTGGTTCAGTCATGAGGCACTCCATGATATGCTTGAAACGAGTGATCGCCATTTTGCAGGAAGACCATCATGTCCCGGCCGCGCATTCTCGTCATCAACCCCAATTCCAATCACAACGTCACGCAAGGGCTGGAAGATGCGCTGAAGCCGCTCGACTTCGAGGGCGGACCGGAAGTGGTCTGCCAGACGCTGGCTGACGGCCCCTTCGGGATCGAGAGCCAAGCCGACGTCGACAGCGTCGCGATGCCGCTGCGCCGCCTGGTCGAAAGCGACAACAGCTCGGCCGCCTTCGTCATCGCCTGCTACAGCGATCCCGGGCTTCAGGTGTGCCGTGAGGGTACCGACCGCCCCGTGTTCGGCATCGCCGAGTGCGGCGTGCTCACCGCGCTCGCCCGTGCCGAAACCTTCGGCGTCATCGCGATCGCCCAGCGCTCGATCCCGCGACACATGCGCTATCTCAGGCAGATGGGGCTGACCGACCGCCTGGCCGGCGAGCGGCCGCTGAACATGAGCGTTGCGGAAACCGCCTCGGGTGAAGGCACGCTGGCCAAAATGATCGAGGTCGGCCGTGCCCTGCGCGACGAGGACGGTGCGCGCGCCATTGTGATGGGCTGCGCCGGCATGGCTCGTCATCGCCGTCCGCTGGAAGACGCGTTGCAAATCCCCGTGATCGACCCGACACAGGCGGCCGTCACCATGGCGCTGGGCACGGTGCAGTTCTCGGCTCACTAGGCGTCCTTCAACTCTTTCTTGTCCTGACGAGCGAGCCATTGCGCATGGCTCTCGCGGACAAGCGCGAACCTGTCCCGTTGCGTCGTATAGAGATTGCCGAACATGCGCCCGATCGGCCGGTACGCATCGAAATCGACATACATATTGCCGGCATCGACGAGGCCCTCACGGGCGTGGACCCTGAGCACCTCGCCGATCAACAGCTCGCGATCCGGCGAGAAGTTCAGCACGACGTGGCGCCGGCATTCCAGCGCAAAAGGCGCTGCGGCGAGGCGCGGCACCTTCACGTCCACCGACGAAAGCGTGGCAAGGCCGGTCGCGGCGACCTCGCTGTCGCCGGAGGGAAAATCGATCGCGCAGTCGTTCATTGCCGTCGACAGCGCCTCGTCGACCATGTGAACCACGAACTCGCCGTCGCGATGGATGTTACGGGTCGTGTCCTTTGGCGAATGATCCGGCTTGTGCTGCAGCCCGAGCACGATCAGCGCAGGGCTTTCCGAGAAGACGTTGAAGAAGCTGAAGGGCGCGGCATTGACTGCTCCGTTCTCGTCCAGCGTCGTCACCAGCGCGATCGGCCGCGGCACCACAACCCCGCAGAGCAGCTTGTAGCGGTCACGCGGGTCCAATTCACGCAGTGATATGCCCTTGTCCGCCATCGGCGTCACGTCTCCGGCGGCGGCACCGCGCCGGTCTGGCTGGTGATCAGGCCGTAATGCTCGATGCGGCGATGCCGGGCGAAATCGAAGATCGTGGACTTGCCGAAGGTGGTGGCATCGAGGTCGCAGGGATGGACCAGGACCTCGTCTTCCTCCGTCTTCGCTTCGGCCACGATCTCGCCGTTGGGATCGACGATCAGGCTGCCGCCGAACAGCGGGTGGCCGTCCTCGATGCCGGCCTTGGCCACCGCGACCACCCAGGTCGCGTTCTGGTAGGCGCCGGCCTGCACCGAGAGGCGATTGTGGAACAGACGCTTTTCGACGCCCTCTTCGCTCTTCTCGGCATTCACGGATGGCGTGTTGTAGCCGATCAGCACCATCTCCACGCCCTGCAAGCCCATGACGCGATAGGTCTCGGGCCAGCGGCGGTCGTTGCAGATCGCCATGCCGATGATGCCGCCCAGCGTACGCCAGACCTTGAAGCCGAGATCGCCCGGCTCGAAATAGCGCTTCTCCAGATGCTGGTGCGAGCGTTTGGTGTCGTATTCCACATGGCCCGGCAGGTGAACCTTGCGGTATTTGCCGACGATCTTGCCGGACTTGTCGGTGAGAACCGCGGTGTTGAAATGATGGCCGTCCGGCGTCAGCTCCGCGTAGCCGAAATTCATCGCCAATCCGTGCTGCGCCGCGCGCTCGAACAGCGGCTTGGTCGCCGCATTCGGCATCTCGCGCTCGAACCAGGTGTCGAATTCGGAGCGGTCCTCGACGTACCAGCGTGGGAAAAACGTCGTCAACGCCAATTCGGGATAGACGATCAGGTCGGCGCCTTTGGCCTTCGCTTCGTCCATCAGCGCGATCATGCGCTTGACCACGGCCTCGCGGCTGTCGGCCTTCTGGATCGGGCCCATCTGGGCGGCGGCGACATTGACGATGCGCATCAGCGAGTTCCTGGTGATCTCTCGGGGGAAGCAGCGGCTTCAAGGTTGTTCCGGCGCACGCAGCATAACGTAGCCCAGCGCCGATTTCCCAGCCAAGCAGCTTTCATGCCGTCCGTCCCCATTCGGCGTCCTGCAAAAGCCGCCAGTTGACCTTGTTGCTTGCGGTGCGCGGCAGGGACTCGACGAAGACGACGGCTCGCGGCGCCTTGTAGCTCGCCATCGCGCCCCGCGCCCAGCCAATGATGTCGTCGGGCGATGTCGTTGCGCGCGCGGTCTCGTCCAGAACCACCAGTGCCTTGACGGTCTCGCCGCGGTAGCCGTCCGGCGCCGAGACGATGCAGCATTCCCGGATAGCGCCGTTCTGATACATCGCTGCCTCGACCTCGGCTGGCCAGACCTTGAAGCCGCTGACATTGATCATCCGCTTCAGGCGGTCGACCGCGAAGAAATAGCCTTCGGCATCTCGGTAGCCGAGATCGCCCGTCCGGAGGAACCGCTTGCCGCCAAGATCGATGAAGGCCTCGGCATTCGCCTGGGGTCTATTCCAATATCCTTGCGACACCTGCGGCCCGTGCACGACGATCTCGCCGACGACATTGTCGTCGAGCTCGACCAAGCTCTCGGGATCGATGATCCGCGCATGCGTCTCGTGCACCGCGATGCCGAGGCATTGTCGCTTCGGCGCGGCCATCGGGTTGAGGTGCGTCGGCGACATCGTCTCGGTCATGCCGTAGCCCTCGACGAAATCGAGGCCGAAGCGCCCCTTCAGCCGCTCAGCGACCGCCGTCGGCATCGCCGCGCCGCCGCCGGTCAGCACCTTGAGTTTGGCAAAACATTCGTCGCGAAAGCCGGCGCTGGCGAGCACATCCACGATCATGGTGGGCGCGGCGTTCCAGAACGTCACGCCATGGCTTTCGAACAGGTCCGGGAGCAGATCCTTGTCCCAGCGCGCCATCAAGAGCAGCGTGGCCCCAGTGACGATCGCCGCATTCATCGATCCCTGCATGCCCGCCACGTGGAACAGTGGCATGAACCCGGTCATCACGGCGCTGCGGTCCAGCTTGTACCAGCGCGCTTGCAGGACAGCCGTAAACAGCGCGCTGCGATGCGTATGCATGCACGCTTTGGGCTTGCCCGTGGTCCCAGACGTGTAGGGCAGGATCATGAGATCGTCCGGACCTGCCTCCATTGCACCCGGCTGTAGGCGCCGTTCGATCGCAGAGGACCAGGAATGCCGGCCCGGCAGCGCCGGCACCTCCGACGGGGCTTCGGTCACGCATGACGGCAGCGTATAAGGCGTCGCCAGCGGAACCTCGTCGCGATATTGGGCAACAACCGCATTGCTGATCGCTGTGCCCACGAGGGGAGCGAACACGGAGATCAGCTCGCTTCCAATGATCGCGACCTGAGCGCCGCTATCCGCGGCGAGATAGGCGACCTCGGCCGACTTGTTCATGGGATTGACGGGCACGATTACGGCATCTGCGCGCATCACCGCGTAATAGGCGATGATATATTGCGGCGAGTTCTGAAGTGCGATCATGACGCGATCGCCGCGCTTCACGCCGCAGGCGCGCTGCAGGAAGCCGGCCATGGCATCGACGCGGTCGCGCAGCTCGGCGTAGCCCATGCCAGCGCCGTAAAACACCGTCGCCGGATGCGACGGGCGTTCGCGTGCAGCACGCGCCAGCGCGTCGTAAAGCGTTCCCTCCGGCATCGCAAGATGCCAGGGCTCATCCGCCGGCCAGGCCGGCGAAGGGCGGAGTGTTGTTTGGTCCGCGCTCACCCGTGCTCCTCGTCGGCCGTATCGAGGCCGTGGTCAAGCGCGTCCAGAAGCTGGTCAGCCTCCCGCCCGGAGATGATCAGCGGCGGCGCCAGAAACAGCGAAGTCTGCTCGCCGCTTGTGCCGATCACCGCACCGGCCTCCAGCGCGCGTTCCGCCACACGCGAGGCGATCGGCACCTCCGTGGTGTCGGCATGCCAATTGCGCCAGTCGGGCCCGTGCAATTCCACGGTCCAGTGCAGTCCCTGCCCCGCGACGCGCCGCACGCTCGGATGCTTTTGCGCGATCGCCAGCAGGCGCCGGACGAACAGCTTCTCGAGGCTCGCCACATGCGCCAGAATTTTGTCCTCGATCATAACCTTCAGATAGGCGCTGACGGCCGCCATGCTGATGGGATGGCCGCGCAACGTGCCATAGTTCTGCCAGCTCGCACCCTTGAGCCGCTCAACGATGTCCTTGGAGACCACGACCGCAGCTACAGCGGCGGCGCCACCGCCGAGCGACTTACCAAGCGTGACGATATCTGGCCGGCTCTCGGCGCCCTGAAACGCGAACCAGCGGCCGGCGCGGCCCGCGCCGGTCACGACCTCGTCCGCGATCCAGTACGAGCCCGCCTGCCGCGCACAACGCGCCACCTCGTCCTGATAGGCGCCGTCGTAATAGATGCCGCCTTGGGTGTAGTCGATGATGGTCGCCGCCGTGTCCGAGAGCAGCCGCGTGGCATCCGCGAGATACTCGCTCGGCGGCGTATTGTTGGCCGGCGCACCGTAGATCGCGCCATCCGGCGCCGGCAGGATCCGCACCGGCGCCATCGGCGCCGGCAGCTTCGAACCACCGGCATGCACCGCGAGCCCGCCGTGCCATTGCGGCTGCACCGTCATGCTGCGCGACAGGCCGGTGATGCCGTGATAGGCGCGTTCGCGCGTCGCCAATGCGGACCGCTGCGTCAGCGCCTGACAGAGCGACAGCGCCATGTCGTTGGCCTCGCTGCCGCTGATGCAGAAGCGCACCGCGCCGACCCAGTCCTCCTCGCCTTTGAAAGCGGTCGCCATCAGGTCGTCCGCTGCCTGCTCGCGGCCGACCCAGGTCCAGCCCTCGTTGACGACAGGCGTATCCGCCGCGCGGCGGATCGCCTCCACCATTGCGGGATGGCGATGGCCGAGACCGCCACCGGTGTTGCTGCCGTCGATGAGCTTGCGGCCATCGGACAGGTGGAAGTAGACGCCCTCGCCGCCGACCACGGCCATCGGCGCGCTGTCGCCAGCATTCAGCCCGGTTCGCAACAATCTGCTCATCGCAATCCCCTCACTCTGCGGCCGCGGCGCCATAACCGCCGCCGCCGCACATCTCGATCGTGACGAGATCATCTTGCTGCAACACCAGGTTCGACTTGCCGTCGATCGCGACGTTCGCGCCATGCCTGATCAGCGAGATACGGCACGCCTTGCCGGATTCGCCGCCCTGCATGCCCCAAGGCGCAATCACCATGCGTTCGATGCAGGTGGTCAGGTGCATCGAGGGTGCAAGAATGCGGTAGGTGCGGACCGAACCGTCGCCGCCGCGATACGCTCCCGCTCCGCCGGATTGCCGGCGGATGGCCTGCTGCTCGAGGCGGATCGCGTAATTCGCCTCGATCACCTCGACCGGCGTATTCGAGGTGTTGGACAGATGCACCCGGGTGGCCGACATGCCATCCCGATCGTGGCGCGCGCCTTCGCCGCCGCCGTGAACCTCGTAGAGCATCTTCCACGATCCGTTCGGCCGCGGCTCGGCAAAGAACAGCACACCCGCCGTGGTCGCCCCGCCGGCCGACAGGCGCTCGGGAATGGTGTCCTGCATCGCACGGAAGATCGCGTCGACGATACGCATGGACGTCTCATGGTTGCCGGCCGCGACGGACGCCGACCAGCCGGGCTCCAGGATCGAGCCCGGGCGCGTGATGATGGTCAGTGGCCTGAGCGCGCCTGCGTTCTGCTGCATGTCGCGCCCGCTCATGATGCGCGCGGCATAGGCGACGGCCGAGCGCGCCATGAACGGTGTCGTGTTGCAGAAATTCGAGACGCGGTCGCAGCTTGCGGAGAGGTCGAACGTCGCCTCGTCGCCGCGAATGGTGATCTTCACATGGATGCGCGCCGGCGCGTTGTTGTCGCTGCCGTCGTCGAGATAATCCTCGCCCTCATAGACGCCGTCCGGAAGGCTGCGAAGCGCCTCGCGCATCTCGATTTCGGACAGATCGTGCAGGCGCAACTGCGCCGCGATGAAGACCACCTTGCCGTGTTCGCGGCACAGCTCAAGGATGCGCTTCTCGCCGGCTTTGGTCGCGGCGATTTGCGCCAGGAGATCGCCCTCGCAGGATTCGGCATCGCGAACATTGGCCTTCAGCAGTTGCACGATCGCCGTGTTGATGCCGGCCGCAGTCGCGATCAGCACCGGCGGAATCCGCATCGCCTCCTGGAAGGTGTCGATCGCCTTGGCAAAATAGCTGCCGGGCCAGGTGCCGCCGATGTCCGGCCAGTGCGCCAGGCTGACCGCGAACGCCACGATCTCGTCCTCGAAGAAGACGGGCCGCACGACCTTGACGTCGTTGAGATGGTTGCCGCCGAGCGCGCCGACATTGTAGATCAGCACATCCCCGTCGTTCAGGCGCTCGCGTGGCATCACCTTCAGCAATTCGGGGATGGTGTAGGCCATCGCGCCGAGATGGATCGGAATGTCGCGGCCCTGCCCAACCAAGCCCCCATGACCATCGGTGATCGCCGACGACAGGTCCCCAGCCTCGCGCAACAGCGGCGACCGCGCCGAACGCGTCATGACAAGGCTCATCTCCTCGGCCGCGGCGGAGAGCCCGTGCCTGATGACCTCGACGATAAACGGGTCGAGCTTCATGCCGATCTCCGCGTCAGGAACAGGTTGCCTGACAGATCAGGTCTTGCCTGCCAGTCTGGTGGCAAAACGACGGTCGACCACGCGTCCTCGATGATCGCAGGGCCATTGACGACGTCGGTCAGCAAAGTGCGGTCGATGATTGCCGTCTCGGTCTCATGCAGACCGTCGAATGAGCAGGTGCGCTTGCCTGACGATACCGCCCTCACTGCAGCCGCCGGACGGCTCACGACCGTCGTAGACGGACGACGGGCCTGGACACGCACGGATTCGATCACACAGGGTTCGTCGGTTGCATAACCGAACAGCTCGTGATGCCGCGTCAGGAAGTCCTGCTCGAGCTTGGCGACGTCCAGCGGCACGGCGAAGGGAATAGGAATGGCATCGTTCTGCGCCGCATAGCGCATCAGCGCCACCAGCTCGACCTGAATCTCCGCCCTCGCAACGCCATTGGCAAGCAGCGGCGCGGACGCATCGGCCATCAAGGTTCCGATCCGCTCCGATACGCGTGCGAGATCGATACCGTCGAGGGCGGCGCGAAGAGTCTGCTGCTGGAGGAAGCTGAAATCGGCCGTGAGGCAGCCCAGCGCCGAGAACGCGCTCGATGCGCTGGGCACGACGACCTCTGTGATTCCATAGAGATCGGCGAGGCCCGCAGCATGCATCGGGCCGCCGCCGCCGAAGGCAAGCAGCGTACAGTCGCGCCCGTCGATGCCGCGCTCGACCGTGACGCGGCGGAGCGCGCGGGCCATGGTCGCATTCGCGACCTTGATGATTCCTAGCGCCGTTTCGGTGAGGTCGAGTTCGAGCGCGCGCGCGACCGGTTCGATCACGCGCCTCGCGGCCTCGATGTCGAGGCCGATACGGTCGCCGAGTTTCGTCTCGGGATTGAGATAGCCGAGCACGGCATTGGCATCGGTGATCGTCGGCTCACGACCGCCGCGGCCATAGCACGCCGGTCCCGGCTCGGAGCCGGCACTCTGCGGGCCGACCGTGAGGCCGCCGGGGCCGCTGCGGACGATTGATCCGCCGCCCGCGCCGATCGAATGCACCGCGAGCATCGGCTGGCGCAACGGCTTGTCGCCCAGCATGCGACCGTCCGTCATCTCGGCCTGGCCGTCCACGATCAGGCAAACATCCGTCGTGGTGCCGCCCATGTCGAAGGTCAGCATGCGCGAGGCGCCGAGCTGGCGCGCGATGGCGACGGAAGCGGAGACGCCGGCCGCAGGCCCCGACATCGCCATCACCAGCGGCCGGCGTTTCACCGCCGAAATCGGGATCATGGCGCCGGCGGAATGAAACACCTGGAGGCCGGGGCCGATCGGCAGCCGCTGCTCCAGCTCGCTGAGATATTCCACCGCGATCGGCATCGCGGCCGCGTTGAACACGGTTGCCGAGGTCCGCTCATATTCGCGCGCCTCGGGATTGACCTCGTGCGACAGCGAGACATGTGCGACGACTTCCTTGAGTCGCTCGCCGAGCATTTTTTCGTGCACCGGATTGGCATAGGCGTGAAGCAAGGCCACGGCGACGCTCTGCACGCCGGTACGCTTGAGCCAGGCCACCAGACGCTCGATCTCCGCTTCCTCCAGCGCCTTCAGCACCCGGCCCTCGTGGTCGAGGCGTTCGGCGAGCCCAAAGCATCGTTCCGGCGGCACCAGGGGCGGCGATTTCGGCGGGATATCGAGGCGATAGAGATCGCGGCGGCGGTAGCGCGCGATCTCCAGCACGTCGGCAAAACCCACGGTCGCGACCAGCGCCACCTTCGGCAACCGGCCCTCGACGATAGCGTTGGTGACACGCGTGGTGCCGTGGACGAAGCGTTTGACCTCGCTCTTGCGCAGGCCAACCGCGTCGATGGCCTCCAGCATCGCCTGAACGGGTGCGTCGGGCCGCGACGGCACCTTGGCGGTCCGCACTTCCGCGGAATCGCGCCGGATCGCGACGATGTCGGTGAAGGTGCCACCGATATCGGTGCCGACCTCCCAGTGATTGCCGGAATCGCTCATCTGCACAGTCAGCTACGCGTCCTGTCCAGACCAGACGCCGGGTGCTTCCGACCCATCGCAAAGTCCAATGCCAAACCGAGAGCGCTCATCATGCATCCCCTGTCATGCCACCGACCGGAAGCTTGCGACAGAGCGATAGGCGGGGGATAGAGCCAGAGTTGTCCCAATCCGCTAGACCAGCACGCGCCGTTAGCCGCGCGCCGCGCCGGCTGCTGCACGTTTTGATGCAGCGCTGCCCGCGGCGACGGCAGGCGAGCGCGGACCGGTCCACGCGGGAAAAGTGCAGCGTGCCAGAGATTTCTCCGCGCAAATCGCGGGCTCCGCTGCCGCGCAATCCGAACGCGTCAAATCCTCTGTCTAATTTGCAGGCGACCGACCGGCCCGGCGGGATGTTCGCCTGCCCCGGAGCTATGCATGGCGATCGGCTCAGCCTCTCTTTATTGCAGCAGCAAGGGAAGAGATTGGCGGTTTGGATGGTGCATTGCGCGAGCCGCTGCCGATGCAAGCCACCACTCTCGCAAGCAGCGGCGAGGCGTCCTCGACGCGCAGACGTCCGTAGCCGAACACGAGGCCCTGTCGCGTCGGTTGCTCCAGAAAATTCTGCGAGAGCGGCTGGACGTGGATGCCGGCCTGTTTCACGGCAGCCGCCGCTTCGCGATCACTCATCCGCGCTTGCATCGCCTCGGTGAAAAGCGCGACGAGATGCAGCCCGGTGACGGCGGAGGACACGATCAGATCATCCGGCGCCTGGGCCGCGATCGCCTCGATCAGAGCCTTTCGCCTGCTCGCATAGACCCGGCGCATCGCACGGAGATGTCGCAGCAGGTGTCCTTCCCGCATGAACTCGGCCAAAGCGAGCTGTCCGATGCCGGAAGTGTGCACGTCGATCCGCGCGCGCCCCTTGGAAAATCCGGCGATGAAATGCCTGTTGGCGACCATGTAGCCGAGCCGCAGATTAGGCATCATCATCTTGGAGAAGGTGCCGAAATAGATCACCCGTCCCTCGCGATCGAGCGAACGCAAAGAGGCGATCATGCTGTCCTGATGTCTGAATTCCGAATTGTAGTCGTCCTCGATCACCCAGACGTCGTTCCTGCTGGCCCAGTCGAGCAACTCGAGACGCCGCTCCAGGCCCATGCTGACGCCGAGCGGATATTGGTGCGACGGCGTGACCACGATCAGCTTCGCGCGCGGTGCACGCCTGATGCCCTCCGAAACGACGAGGCCCTTGTCATCGACGGGAATTGGAACGAGCTTCGCGCCAGCTGCCGTCAGTGCCCCTCGGGCCTCGATGAAGCCGGGCTCCTCAACCCAGACCTCGTCTCCGGGATCGAGGATCGTCCGGCTGCAGAAATCCAGCGCACCCGACGTACCGGGCGTGACAACGACCTCTTCCGGCGAGCAGACCAGCCCTCGCACCGAGCCGAGAAAATTCGCGATCTCGCTCCGCAGCCGCGGGTGACCTTCGGCAGGAAGGTCGAGGCACTCCTGTTCCCTCGGATTTTGCCAAGTCTGGCGCAGCAGGCGTGACCATTCCTTGAAGGGAAATGTCGAGATGTCGGGCGCGCCAGGTGCGAACACGGACGGCCAATTGGTCTCGTAATCCAGACCAAGCAGCGATCGCCAGCGCTTCGACATATTGGCGGGCCCAGCCCAGGGCGACGCAGTAGGCGGCGGTTCTGCATACGGCATCGCGACGGACGCCACCAGCACGCTGCCGCGTGGCGTCGATTCCAGATACCCCTCGGCGTAAAGCAGATCCCACGCGGTCAGCACCACCGTGCGCGAGCAGCCCAATTCCCGCGCGATCTCTCGCGAGCCCAGGAACTGCGTTCCAGCCGGAAAGGCACCGCGTAAAATGCAGCCGCGGATGTGGGCCGCAATCTGCAAATGCAGTGGCACGCCCGACGTCCGGTCGATATGCATTCCCGCAAGGGATACTCGCTTGCCCGGGTGACGATCTCTGTCCATCGCGTGGAGACTGCTGTTGGAACGGCCGGCGATGGCCGCCAGCGTTCCCTCAGGATGGGCCAGAAGCGGATCCGGGTCCAGCCTTGACGGAAGCAGTCACTCCCATGATGGGCGCGGCCCTCGCCGACCGAAGGATCCGCGGTGAGTTTAAAAGCTGGCGAGACAAGTACTCGAACACACCTCGCAAGGCTGACCTAGCCTGGACGGTGCTGGCACGTATTCTATCGTTTGCGAAGGACCGCGGCATTATTGCTAGCAATCCCTGTGAGCGCGGTGGCCGGCTCTACGTCGCGGACCGCCGAGACAAGATCTGGACCGAGCAGGACATCGCTGCAGTCCTGTCAGTCGGCTCTTCTGAAATCCAGGCGGCGTTGATTTTGGCGTTATGGAGTGGCCAGAGGCGGGGCGACCTATTGCGGTTGCCGTGGTCGGCCTACGAAAGCCCTTACATTCGCCTTCGCCAGTCAAAGGGAGGTCGACGTGTCGCAATGCCTGCCGGCGGCCCTCTAGGAGCCCTACTCGACACCAAGGAGCGCCGGGGGACCGCTCATCCTGACGAACACGCTCGGCCGCCCCTGGACGTCCGATGGGTTTCGCACGTCGTGGGCGAAGGCATGCGAGCGGGCCGGCGTGAGCGGCCTTACCTTTCACGATCTGAGGGGCACCGCGGTGGTTCGGCTGGCGATCGCTGGCGCCAGCGTGCCGCAAATCGCGACCGTGACCGGCCACTCGTTGAAGGACGTCGAAGCCATTCTCGACGCGCATTATTTGGGCCGCGATATTCAGCTCGCTGAAGCTGCGATGCTGAAGCTCGAAGCGAGAACAAGGCTGTAAAATGACCTGTAAAATGAGGTCACCTCACCGCGTCACGCCTGCCGCTAAGGGCTTGATTTATATGGTGGGCGCACCAGGGCTCGAACCTGGGACCCGCTGATTAAGAGTTCAAAACCAGCGCTTCGCTGCGATTTCCAAATCTGCTCTACGCTACGACGAACCTTCAGAAGTCCTTTGTTTTGCAGGGTTTTGTCGCATAGCTTCGCAGTACATCGAACCCACACCTCCAAACACCCCGGTTCGCCAACACCGTTTGAAAACCGTTTTGGCGGCCGTGGACTCTCGTCATGACCGATATTCGAATCTTTCTCTCCGACAAGACAATCGCTCAATTGCCCGCTCCGAAGGCGTGCGACTAAGGGACTCGTTTCCGATCAAAAGCCGGACGTGGTCCGATCGATTGCTCAACTTCGACAAGGATCAATCTGATACTCGGTGCCATGCGATACGTTGGAGACAGCCAACCTTCCACACCCAATCTCACGGCCGGACTGGTCCGCGCATATTGCCAATGCTAGATGAGCTCTCTCTCGCGTGTGGCGAACGGGAGCGGCATCTGGGCGCCCTGGTCGATTTCCCTTATCGAGCTGCTCGTTCGCAGCCGCTGTGAGATAGTGGCACGGCCAAACCTCAGTGGAGTGATCGCCCCCCTTCAGACTCGATGTTGAAAATACATTTGTAACGTCGTTAGATCATCTGTATATTCGCTCAAAATAGCACGATCCGCCTAAACGATCGTCAGTCAGGGAGAGGGCCGAAAACCTCAGATCAAGCGATTGTAACAACCGCCAACTTCGCGCGGCGAGAAGCAGCGCGTTCGATTCGAGCGAGAGGCTGCTGCGCGGTTGGCGCACGGCGTGACACGCGACCCAAGCAGAGGCGTCATGGTCCGAGTTGTTCAGATTTCCGATACGCATCTCAGCCCGAGCAAGCAGCACTTCGAGGCAAACTGGGCGCCCCTTGCGCGCTGGCTTGCGCAGCAAAAGCCGGATCTCGTCATCCATACCGGCGACGTGACGGTCGATGCGGCCGATCAGGAGACCGACGCGGCGTATTGCGCGGCCCAACTGGCCTCGCTCGGCGTGCCGGTCGTTGCAGTTCCGGGAAATCATGACGTCGGCGAAGTCGGCAATCCACACCAGCCGGTGAATGAAGAACGGCTCGATCGCTTTCGCCGCCACTTCGGTGACGACCGCTGGCTACGCGATGTGGATGGCTGGCGCCTGATCGGGCTCAATTCGATGATCTTCGGCGGCGGACCCGAGGAGGCGCGGCAGACCGAATGGCTCGAGGCCGCGATGGCTGATGCCGCGGGGCGTCGCATTGCCTGGTTCACGCACCGGCCGCTGTTCATCGAGTCACCGACCGAGGCCGACACCGGATACTGGTCGGTCAAGCCGGAGCCGCGTCGCGCCCTTCTCGATTTGCTGCAGCGCTATCGGGTCGAGATCGTGGCCAGCGGACATCTGCATCGCTGGCACGAAATTCGGCTGAACGGCACGCACTACGTCTGGGGGCCGGCAGCCGGCTTTCTGGTCGGCGAGAAACTGGCACCGCCGATGGGCGGCACCGCGCGGCTCGGGGCCGTGGTCTACGACATCGATGGCGAGAACATCGACGTGAGCATTCGCCCGGTGTCGGGCCTCACCGATTACTGGATCGACGACGTCGTCCACGAGGTCTATCCGCCGCGCGAAGCTGAGGCGTGATCCCCGATGGCCGGCGTCACATTGCGCGGCATCGGAAAGGCTTTCGGCGACACGGCCGTCCTCAACAATATCGATCTCGATATTGCGGACGGCGAGTTTCTGACGCTGGTCGGTCCCTCCGGATGTGGCAAGTCGACGCTCCTGCGCATCATCGCCGGCCTCGAATCGCAGGATCGCGGCTCGGTGTCGATCAGCGGGAATTCGGTCGACCATCTGCGGCCTCACGAGCGCAGAATCGCCATGGTGTTCCAGAACTACGCGCTCTATCCCCATATGTCGGTGTTCGACAACATCGCGCTGCCGCTCACCATGACGCGCCTCAACCTGTTCGAGCGTCTGCCCTTGATGTGTCATCTGTCGCTCCGCCGCCGGCGCGTGATGGCCGAGATCGCGCGCGAGGTGCGGGCCGTCGCGGAGCAGCTTCGCATCGAATCCTTCTTTCATCGCCGTCCCGGACAGCTTTCGGGCGGACAGCGACAGCGCGTCGCGCTCGGCCGCGCCATGGTGCGTCATCCGCAAGCTTTCCTGATGGATGAGCCGCTGTCGAACCTCGACGCCAAGCTGCGTGTGCACATGCGCGGCGAGCTGACCGAGCTGCACGCGCGTCTCGGCGTCACGATGATCTACGTGACGCACGACCAGATCGAGGCAATGACGATGTCCGATCGCCTGGCCGTGATGGATCACGGCGACATACTCCAACTCGGCACACCCGCCGACGTCTATGAACGGCCCGCCAACATTGCGGTCGCGCAGTTCATTGGCAGTCCGGCGATCAATCTTTTTCCGGCCCGCGTGGGCCCCGGCGGCCAGGTCGAGCTGCTCGGCCGAACGCTGCCGATCGATACTCGCAACGCGCCGGCTGCGGAACTGACGATCGGCGTGCGTCCGGAGGCGATGCGGATCGGGGACGGCCCGTGCGCCGTCACGTGCAGGTTCCGACGCCGCGAAAACCTCGGCTCGGAAAGCATCCTCCACTTCGACCTCGTGGCCTCTCCGGAGGTGGCTGTGCTCTGCCGGATCGACAATGACACGCCGATTCCCGAGGGCGAGGTCACGCTCGCCTTCGAACCACGGGATTGTCACGTGTTCGACAACGAGGGCCGCCGCATCGAGGTTGAAAGCCGCAATGCGGCCAGCCGCGACGTGCGCCGCGCGAGTGAGGTCCGATGAACGCGGTCGCGGCTCAAATCACCCGCCAGCAATGGATCGAACGGTTCGCCGGCCTTGGCTTCGCCGCACCGGCCTTCATCCTGCTCGTCCTGACGAATCTGGCGCCGCTGGCTGCTCTCGCATCTCTCAGTTTCACCAATTACGAACTGGGCGCGCTCAATTTCTCGTTCGTGGGCCTCAAGAATTTCAGCACCGCACTGCACGATCCCGTAATTCGCCGCTCGGTGACCAACACCCTGCTCTATGTCGCGATCGTCGTGCCCGGCGGCGTCCTGATCTCGCTGTTCGTCGCAATCCTGATCCACCAGCGCAAGCGCACGCGCAGCCTCTATGAGGTCATCTATTTTCTTCCCGTCACCTCGACGCTCATCGCGATGGCCACGATGTGGCAGTTCCTGCTGCACCCGACCCTGGGGCTCATCAATCAGACACTGAAAGGGCTGGGTTTCGCCGGGACGGCCTTCCTGAGCGAGCCACGCCTCGCCATCCCGACGCTCGCTGCCATTGGCATCTGGCAGCTGGTCGGCTTCAACATGGTGCTGTTCCTCGCCGGACTCTCGGCGATCCCTCGCGACCTCTATGAAGCCGTCGACATCGACGGCGCAAGCCATCCCATCGACCGTTTCCTGAAAGTGACGTGGCCGATGCTCGGTCCGACGACGATGTTCGTGACCGTGACGACGTTCATCACGGCGTTCAAGATCTTCGACACGGTCGCGGTGATGACGCGAGGCGGCCCCGGAGGCGCATCGGAGGTGCTGCTCTATGCCATCTACCTGGAGGGGTTTCAGTACTTTCACATGAGCTATGCGGCGACGCTCACGCTGGTCTTCCTCGCGTTCACCCTGGTGTTCTCGGTGCTGCAGACCTTCATCCTCGACCGACGGGTGCACTATTGACGCGCATATCGGCCACGATCGCCCGCCCGCCTGCGCCGGTCGCGGTCCGGATGCGGCGCCTCGTGTCGCTTGCGCTCGTCCACGCGGTGCTGATCGGCGGCGCCGTCTTCATGCTGCTGCCGTTCGTCTTCATGCTGACGAGCGCGATCAAGCCGCCGGGCGAGATCTTCGAGGCGACGTTCCGACTCTGGCCGCGCCAGTTCTACGGATGGCAGAACTTCGAATCTGCCTTGAGCACGGCGCCGCTGCTGCGCTTCCTGCTCAACGGCCTCATCGTCTGCGGCGGCATCCTCGTCGTCCAGCTGCTGGTCGCCATTCCTTGCGCCTATGCGCTCGCCAAGCTGAGGTTTCCGGGACGGCCGATCCTGTTTTCGCTGGTCCTGCTCGGACTCTGCATTCCGGTCCAGGCGCCCTCGCTGCCGCTCTACATCGCGTTCGCCGAGCTCGGCATCCTCAACACCTACCTCTCGATGATGATGCCGTTCTTCCTGTCGGTATTCGCGATCTTCCTGTTCCGCCAGTTCTTCAAGTCCTACCCCGATGAGATCATCCAGGCCGCCAGGCTGGACGGCGTCGGCGAGTTCGAGATCGTGTGGCGCATCGTGGTGCCGAGCGCCTGGCCGGCCATCGCGGCGTTTTCGATCTTCTCCGTCGTGGCGCACTGGAACGACCTGTACTGGCCGCTCATCGTCGTCTCCGACACCAAGCTCGCGACGCCGCCCCTCGGCATGATGTATTTCGCCGATTCCGAGCTGGGCTCGAATTACGGGGCGCTCGCCGCCGGCGCCACCATCATCACGGCACCGCTCGTCATCGCCTTCCTGATCGCGCGGCGGCATTTCATTGCCGGCATCACGATGACCGGAATCAAATGACTTCAACCACTGCCAGGGGAGACACCGTCATGCTGCATCGCCGAGACCTCCTGAAGAGCGCCGCCGCCGTCGGGACGAGTGCACTTTCCAGCCCGTTCCTGACGCGCTCGGCGCAAGCGCAAGACGTGACGCTGGATGTGCTTTACGCCTTTCCCGCCTTCGCGAAATTCCATGAACCAATCGCGCAGGAGTTCATGAAGCGGCAGTCGAGCATCAAGATCCAGTTCCGGGCGCCGGCGGCGAGCTATGACGAAGGTCATCAGACCATGCTGCGGCAGGCCGTCACCAACCAGCTGCCGGACGTCTACTATTCCGGTTACCACCTGCTCGCCGAGCTGGTGCGCACGCTGGCGAAACGCAACCAGATCACCGAGGTTGCTCCGATGCTGCAGAAGGAGGACGCCGCCTGGCGCAAGGCCAATTATTCCGACGGGATCCTGGCGCTCGGGGCGGTCGACGGCAAGATCTACGGCCTCGCGTTCAACGCCTCGCTGCCGATCATCTATTTCAACGCGCAGCTTGTGAAGGAAGCGGGCGGCGATCCCGACAAGATGCCCGACAACTGGACGGACATGATCGCCCTCGCCGTCAGCATCAAGAGCAAGGGGGCCGACGTCGCCGGCATCGCCTACAACATCCACGACTGGCCCGACGATTGGCTGTTCCGTTCTCTGATCCTGCAAGGTGGTGGCCAGATGCTCGATGCGTCGGAAACCGTTGCAGGATTCGGCAACGACGCCGGGCTGAAGGCCCTGACCCATTGCCGGCGGTTCGTGGCCGATGCCAAGATGCCGCTGATCGATTGGGACTCCTCGCGCCAGCAGTTCATCGCCGGGAAGATCGGCATTTTCGCCGACACCCCGGCCCGGTTGCGCCAGGTCACGGACCTGATCGGCGACAAGTTCACCTTGCGCACCTGCACATTCCCGATCGACGACAAGCCGAAGGGTGGGCTGCCCACCGGCGGCAACGCGGCGATCATCACGGCGAAGGATCCCGCGAAGCAGCAGGCCGCCTGGGAGTTCCTGAAATTCGTGAGCGGACCGGAGGCGCAGAAGATCGTGGTCGAGACGACGGGCTATATGCCGACCAATCTGCGCGCTTCAGGGCCCGAATTCCTGGCCCCGTTCTACGACAAGAACCCGAACTTCCGTACCGTGTCGCAGCAGATCGAGCGCGCGAAACCGTGGCAGGGCTATCCAGGCGGACAGTCCGTGAAGATCTGGCGTACGCAGCGCGAGATCATCCATGCCGTCATGCGCGGCGAAACGACCGCCGAGGCAGGGCTCGATCGCATGGTCAAGGAAAGCAACGCCTTGATGAAGAGTTCGTAGGCAGCGGACGATCGATTGCGGCAAGCGGCCTGGCGCTGGCCGCTACTGTTCCCTTCGGAGGCGGAATTCTGTGTTCATCATTGCCCAGCTGAGCGATCTGCACGTCCGACCGCTCGGCAAGCTCGCTTACGGCGACGTCGATACCAACGCGATGTTTCACGACGCCATCGACGCCGTGCTGAGGCTCGATCCGCGGCCCGATTGCGTCGTGGTCAGCGGCGACCTCACGGATGGCGGGCTCGAAGAGGAATATGAGGTCGTCGCCGCCGGCCTGACCAGGCTGCCGATGCCGGTGTTCGTCATTCCCGGCAACCACGACCGCCGCGAGCAGCTGATATCTTCGCTACGCTCTCGTCACCGCTATCTTCCGTCCGACGGCTTCATCAATTTTGTCGTGGACGATTTTCCGGTCCGGCTGATCTTCCTCGACAGCGTCGAGGCCGGAAAGATCCACGGCACCTTCTGCGCGGCCCGGCAACAATGGCTGCGCGACGCGCTCGCGACCGGGCGCGGCAGGCCGACAGTCGTCGTGATTCATCATCCGCCGTTCCTGGTCGGGGCCGACGGGATGGATGATCTGCGCCTCCTCGGGGCCGACGCGCTCAACGCAATCATCAAAGACCATCCCGAAATCGAACGCGTGCTGTGCGGTCACTATCACCGCTCGATCACGGCGCGCTATGCGGGAACCGTGGGCTATGTGGCGCCAAGCACGGCGCACCAGGTTGCGCTCGACCTGCGGCCCGGTCACAGCAATCGCTTCATCATGGAGCCGCCGGGATTTGCCTTGCACTGCTGGCGGCCGGACACGGGCATCAGCAGCCACCTCGTTCCGGTCGGAGACTACGGTCGCCCATTCGAGATCGCGGCCGACCAAGACCATCCGGGAACGGACCGGGGCGACGGCCTTCCGGCACTGCTGACGCGCGCCAGCGCCGTCGTCAACGAAGCTGCGGCCAAGCTGGTCGCGATGCAATCCACGCCGCTGCGCACCGAGCGCAAGGACCATCTCGACATCGTTACCGAGGCGGATCTCGCCTCCGAAGCGATCGTCGTCGCGGGCTTGAAGGCGCTGACGCCGGACGCCGGCATCCTGGCGGAAGAGAGCGGCGCGAGTCAGGGAAACAACGGCGCTCGCTGGATCATCGATCCGCTCGACGGCACGATCAACTACGCGCGGGGGCTGCCGTGGTTTTCCGTGACAGTCGCTTACGAGGTCGGCAGCGAGACGAAGCTTGGCCTGATCAACGCGCCCAAGATCGGACTGACGGCACGCTATCTCGCAGGAGAAGGCGCGACGATCGATGGCGTGCCGGCACGCGTCTCCACGACGCGTTCACTATCGGATGCGGTCGTCTCGGTGATTCTGACCTCGCATTTCTCGCCCGAGGAAGTTCGACGGACGACGCGTGTGATCGAACTTCTCGGCAAAGTGGCGCGCGGCGTGCGTATTGTCGTCTCGGGCGCCTTCGAGACGACGATGGTGGCCTCGGGTCGCCTGGACGGATTTGTTTCACTGAAAGCCGACATCGTCTCGCATGCGGCCGCGATGCCGATGGTGTGGGCCGGCGGCGGGAAGGTCACAACATTGACGGGACGCCCGTGCCGCAACGATGATCTCGACAAGATCGCTTCCAACGGGTTGATCCACGAGGAGTTGCTGGCTCTGCTGCGCCAGGCGCTGCAATGATGGAGCTTTATCTCGGAAACAGCTTGTCGCGGATGTAGCGCGACGTCGGGGTCAATCTGGCGCCGCGCGGCTTACGCCAAACTGCGCGGTCGATCTCCCTCTTGTCGCCGACCTTCAGGCGCCCTGACACCTTCTTGGCCAGGAAGATCGCATCGCTCATCCGTCGGCCGGTCCCGCCTTTTTTCGCCTTCACTTCCTTCCAGAGTTTCAACGGACCGAGCTTCAGCTTGGGAAGCTCCTCCTTGATCTCTCGACGAAGGCAGCTCCTGTCGCTCTCGCCTGCCCGTCTTCGGCCGCCGGGAAACATCCAAAGCCCGTCGCGCCTGCGTCTCACCATCAGCACGCGCCCTTTTCTCGCGACGACCAATTTCGATGATTTCGCCATGACCTACGGGCAAATGATCGCCTTGATGATTCCATCGCGCCGCGCGACCTGCTGCTCGAATGCGGCGGGCGTCTGGTCGAGCGAGAAGCGATGCGTGGCCAGCGGCGCCAGCTTGATCTTCCCCGACTGCGTAAGGGCAATGGCCCGCGGATAGACCTCCGGCATGCGGCGTGAAAACTTGATCGACAGGCCCTTCCGGCGCGATTCCGCGCCGCTGAGGATGTACTGATTGTTCTCGGGGATGCCGACGAGAACCACCCGGCCACCGATACGGGCGCAACGCGCCGCATGCTCGAAGCCGTGCGAGGAGTCGGTCGCCTCGATCACCAGATCGACGCCGCGGCCTTCGGTGGCCTCGCCGACCTCGGCGTAGCTGCGGCATGCCACGTCCGCACCGAGGTCGCAGGCCAGTGCGGTACGCTGCTCGACCGGGTCGATCGCGATGATCTTGCCGCTGCCCGCGAGCCGCGCCAGCTGCACCAGCAGCAGGCCCACCGGCCCGCAGCCGAGCACCGCCACACTTTCCAGCAGCCGCGGACGCGCCAGATCCATGGCATGGATCGCGACGCCAAGCGTCTCCAGGATCGCTGCGCCGGCGGGATCGATGCTGTCGGGCACCAGATGCACGGCCGATTTGGGCACGCAGACGAATTCGGCCATGGCGCCGTTGTGAGGCGCGTAACCCAGGAACTTCACATTGGGGCAGAGATTGGTGTGCCCGCGGTGGCACCATTCACAATGGCCGCAGGGAATGGAAGGATCGACCGCCACCAGCGCGTCGGCCGAGAACCCCGCCTTGCGCGCCGAGTCCGGCGTGAGCACGCCCGAGAATTCATGACCCAGGACGAACGGCCTGACTTGCGTCGGACCGGTTGTTCCGCCCTCGAGATAGGAGTGTAGGTCGCTGCCGCAGACGCCGACAGCCTTGACGCGGATGATGAGCTCGTCCTCCGCGAGCGGCTTCGGCTCGGGAATATCGAGGACGCGGATATCACGAATGTCCTGGAGCACCGCAGCGCGCATGTCGACGCCATCCTTCTGAGCAATTGTCTCCGGTATATTACATATGTAACAGCGAGGTGACAAATGCTTTTGCACGCCTTTCGGCGCACGTCGGCCGCGCGTGGACAGGGGTGCCCACGGCGGATGTCATAGCGGTGGCGGAAAGTACGGCTATTTCTGCTTGTCGATCAGCTTCAGCGCCGCGATGGCGGTGTTCTCGTCGGTCACCAGCACCTTGCCGATCCGGCCGCGCAGCACCGCAGCGATGATCGGCGCCTTGTTGAGCCCTCCGGCGATCAGCATCGACGTCGGCACGCGCGCCAGCTTGTCGAGCGGCATCGCAATGGCGCGGCTATTGATGTTGTGATCGATAGGACGGCCGGTCTTGTCGAGAAATTGCGCCAGGACGTCGCCGACGGCGCCAGCCGCCCGCAGATGCTCGGCGCGCACGTCCGGCGGCAGCCCATGCCGCATCAACAGCGAGCGGGGCGTCATGTCTCCCATGCTCAGAAGCGCCAAATCGATCTTTTCAACGCTGTTCAGCACCTCCTGATAGACCTCCTGGGCCAAAAAGGTGTCGCGCGAGCGCCGGCTGCTGACGAAAATCGGTGCGGCCAGATAGCTGCACTGGGCGTGCAGGCGGTGCGCGAGCTCACCCGCGATCTCGAAGGTGTTAAGCTCGAGGCCGCGCGACAGGCCGCCCATCATGGAGACGATGGAGAGATCGGGATAGTCCGCCGGCGTGACGTAACGGATGGTCTCGCGCAAGGTCGCCCCCCATCCGATGCCGATGATGCGCGGACGCTTCTGCTCGAGGAATTTGGACAGATACGCGCCGGCCGCCATTCCGATCAGGCTGCCGACCTGCTCGGGATTCTCCGGGCTCGGGATGACGACGGCGTCCTCGAGGCCGCATTCCCGGCGCAAGCGGTGCTCCAGCTCCGTGCAGCTCGCAAAGGCGGAGTTGAGGCGGATGTTGACGATGCCGGTCTGCCGCGCATCCGACAGCATGCGGTTGACGCGGGCGCGGGTCAGCCCGAGCCGCTCGCCGATCTCGGCCTGGGTCAGGTTCTCCATGTAGTAGAGCCAGGCGACCCGCAGGATGGTTTGATCAGTCACGGCGCAGCCCCCCGCAGCGGCCTCAAGGCACAATCAGATGTCGAAGCATTTGAGGCGATCTTTCGTTGGCCGTCAAATCTGCAACATGCGGATGTCGTCATGCGGTCTTTGCGCCCGGCACGCCATCCTCGACCACAAAGCTCGTCAGCCGGCGCACGGCGCTCGCGGCGTCCTTGACGTCGTCGAGCGCTTCGAATCCCACGGTGCAATGCCGGGTGTCGAGCTCGACGGTCGCATAGCCGCGCTTGTCGCCACGCGCATAGACCAGATGCGGGTTCTCCGCCAGCGCCTTGCGGACGCTGGCTTCGCTCGGCCCGTCCGAGCTGATCGACGTGCCGACGAACTCGGTCGCAATGGTCGGGCCATCCGGGCGGGCGTCATCACGCTTGAGATCGGCGGTAAAGAAGGCGTGGCGGTCGCCGCCGATCACGATCGGATTGCGCCGACGATGCGCCATAAGCGAATCAAGGAGACGGCGGCGTGCATTGGGATAGCCGTCCCAGCCGTCCATCCAGAAACGCGCGCCGTCGTCTGCTTCGCGCTTGTCCTGCGCCATCAAGGTCTGCTGCGCGACGATGGTCCAGCGGCCGCGACAGTCGCGCAGGCGCTCATCGAGCCATTGCTCCTGTTCCCGACCCAACATCGTCCGCGCTTCGTCGGTCCGGCCTGCACAGTCCGTCACCCAGGTCGGCCGCCCACTTCCGACACACGCAGATGCCGAGCGATATTGCCGGTCGTCGAGCAGCACCACGTCGAGCATCTCGCCGAAGCGGTAGTGCTCGTAGATCGTGGCGTTCGCGCCGCGTGGGCGTGCCGAAAGCGGCAGCGGCATGTGCTCGTAATAGGCCTGATAGGCGGCCGCGCGGATCTTCAGGAACTGACCGGCGTCGTGCACGGTGTAGGAGCGATCATTGGCATAGTCGTCCATCACCTCGTGATCGTCCCAGACCGAAAGCCAGGGAAAGGCGGCGTGCGCCGCCTGCAGGTCGGGATCGCTCTTATAGAGCGCGTAGCGGTTGCGAAACTCCTCGAGCGTCGTCGGAATTCCGACGCCATGCTGGCGGACGTGGCGAGATCCCCAGGACTTCTCATAGATGTAGTCGCCGAGATGCACGACGAGATCGAGATCGCGTGCGGCCATGTCGCGATAGGCTGCAAAATAGCCCTGCTCGTATTGCTGGCAGGATGCGAAGGCAAAACGGAAAGGCCGCGCCGACCCGGTGGGCGCGGTCCGGGTGCGTCCGACCGGGCTGAGCGCCGGACCGGCGCGGAAGCGGTACCAGTAGACGCGATCCGGCAGCAAGCCCGTCGCCTCGGCATGCACGGAATGCGCAAGCTCGGCCGTTGCCCGCACGACGCCGCGGGAGACGATACGCGAGAAGGCCTCGTCCTCCGCAACCTGCCATTCGACGTCCACCGACGCGTCCCGCATGCCGCCGTCCTCGAGCGGCTGCGGCGCAAGGCGGGTCCACAGGACGACGCGATCCTCACGCGGACATCCGGAGGCAACACCGAGCGTGAAGGGATCTGCACTGAACGAGACCGGCGCTCCCCGGACAAAGCCGGCGGGCGCAGCCAAGGCGGCGCTCGCCAGCGATCCCACGAGAAAGCGGCGGCGGGCAATCATGGGCGCGCCGGCATCGTTTCGAGCCTGCGACGAATGCTGACGGCGAGATCCGGCCGATCGGTCGTGATCTGCCGCACCGGTTGGGCGAGCCAGTAAGCGATATCCTCGGGCTCGTTGGTCACCCATGCACCGAGACGCTCGGAGCCGAGCATCTCGAGGGCGAGCGGCAAGGCGAGCCCCAGCAGCGATTTTTCGACCGCGACGATGCAGCCGGGAATGGCGGCCAATTGCGCCAGCGCGGGCTCGATCCCTCCCATCATTTCCGCCGAGCGACGGTCGATCGAAACGAGCACCCGCGCTTCCGGCCATAGCCGGCGAACGGTCTCGATCACCCCCGGCGCGAAGCAGGTAATGACCGCGCGCCGTTCCAGGCCGCGGCGCTTGATATGGTCGATCAGCCGCGCCTCGAGGCCCGAATAGGGATTGCCAAGCGCATCCGTCTTGATCTCGATATGCAGTTCGAGCGTGGTTTCGCTGTACACATCGAGCACCTCGTCCAGGGTCGGAATGCACTCATCGCCGGCATCACGCAGACGCGTTGCCGTCAATTGTCGCAGGCTGCGCGCGCCAACCGGTCCCGTCTCGAAGGTGGTGCGATCGAGCAGCGGATCATGGATCACGACAAGCCCGCCGTCCGTACTCTGATGCACGTCGAACTCGACTGCCTCGACCCCTTCCCTGCACAGATTGCGGAAGCCGGTCAGGCTGTTCTCCGGCCAAAGATTGCGTCCGCCGCGATGCCCGGCGATGAAAACCATGATCAATCCCTATTTGCTGCTGTCGACAAGACCCTTAATGAACCAGCGTTGCAACAGCAGAACGACCAGCACCGGCGGCAACATCGTGAGGAGCGCACCGCTCATGGCAATATTCCAGGCCGGCTCGCTGTCGGAGCGCGGGATCAGGCCCTTCAACGCGATGACCGCCGTTGCCATGTCCTTGTCGGTCGTGAACAGCAGCGGCCAGAGATACTGATTCCAGCCGAACAGGAACAGGATGATGGCGAGCGCCACCATGTTCGGGACGGACAGCGGCAGCAGGATGCTCCAGAAGAAGTGCAGCGGCGAGGCACCGTCGAGCCTCGCGGCCTCGCAGAGCTCCTCCGGGATGGTCAGGAAGAACTGGCGAAACAGGAACGTGGCAGTGGCCGAGGCGATCAGCGGCAGGATCAGCCCGGGATAGGTGTTGACCATGTTCCATTCGAGCGCGATCGCGACCTCATGCCCGCTGATCCAGGTCCAGATATCCGCGACATGCAGCGTCTCCAGGAGCCATTGCAGCGGCAGCGCAGCATTGGCCACGGCTTCGAAGGTCGGCACGATCCGAACCTCGATCGGCAGCATCAACGACATGAAGATGAGCCAGAATGCGAGCATTCGGTAGCGGAAGCGGAAGTAGGTGATGGCGAAGGCCGAGAGCAACGACACCGCGATCTTGCCGGCCGTGATGCCGAGCGCCACGATGATCGAATTGGCGAAGGTGCGGCTGAAATTGCCCTTGCTCCAAGCCAGCTGCAGATTGTCGAAGAACTGGCCTCCCGGCAGCCACGGCAACGGCACCTTCTGCACCTCGGCCACCGTGAGCGAGCCCGCCACGAAGGCGAAATACAGGGGCACGCAGACCATCAGCGCGCCCGCGATCAGGATCGCATGGCAGACCATGTTGAGGACCGGCGAGCGTTCGACCATGCGGCTAGACCCCGTAATTGACCTTGCGGTCGAAGTAGCGGAATTGCAGCAGCGTGCAGATCAGCGCAAAGCTCATCAAGAGAACCGATTGTGCGGCCGAAGAACCGAGATCGAGATTGACGAAGCCGTCGACGAAGACCTTGTAGACCAGGATATTGGTCGCACCGGCCGGCCCGCCTTTCGTCACGGCATCGATGATGGCGAAGGTTTCGAAGAAGCCGTAGATGAAGTTCATCACCGTGAGGAAGAAGATGGTGGGCCCCAGCATCGGCAGCGCGATCGAGACGAAGCGGCGGATCGGTCCCGCGCCGTCCACGGCGGCGGCCTCCATCAGCGAGACCGGCACCGCGAGCAATCCCACGACCAGGAAGATGTAGTCGTAGCAGATGTGCTTCCAGGACGCGGCGAGCGTCACCAGAATCAGCGCATCGGTCGGATTGAGGTTGGGGTCCCATGCGATGCCGAAACTGTGCAGCACCTGCGCGAGCGGGCCGACCGCCGGATTGAACAGGAACGCCCACAGGATGCCGGCGATCGCGGGCGCTATGGCATAGGGCAACAGGATGATCGTGCGATAGGCCGAGCGGCCACGCACGATCCTGTCCGTGGCAAAAGCCAGCACGAGCGCGCTGCCCAATGTCAGCACGTTCTGCGCCACCGTGAACCAGAACGTCACCGCGATCGACTGGCGGTAGTCGCTGCTCGCAAGCAGCGCCTTGAAATTATCGAACCAGACGAACTGGACGTTATTGCCGAAGGGATCGCTGAGCAGGACGGACTGCATCAGCGCCCGCAGCGACGGAATGAAGAAGAAGAACAGCAGGATCAGCAATTGCGGCAGCAACAGCAGCGTCGGCAGGCCCGGACCATCGCCGAAATTGGCGCGCTTCAGTCCGGCCTCCTCGCGCCGCCGCGCCTTCCCCGACCTGCGCGAGCTGCCAGCGGCCGCCGCCGGCAGGGCCTTGGACCCGCCGCTCCCGTGCCTTCGCAAAAGCACGGGCGCGCGCGCGTCACGCCACGGGATGGACAGGCGCAGCGTCATGGACGCTCGGTTTCCGGAGTCTTTCCGGCATTCAGCTTCTCGAACTGCCGCAGGATCTCGTTGCCCCGCTTGACCGCATCATCCATGGCCTGCTGCGGCTGCTTCTGGCCGGCGAACACAGCCTCGACCTCCTGGCGCTGGGCCAGCATCGTCTGCACGAAATTGCCGAAGCGGAAGCCGCGCGAATTCTCGTTCGGCGTGCCCCGCGAGAGCTGCAGCACCGCGATCTCCCTGGTCGGATGATCCTTGTAATAACCCCGCTCCCGCGCGAGCGCATAGGCGCGGTTCGTCGCCGGAACATAACCGGTCGCGCCGTGCCACCAGACCTGGGTGTCCGGCTGGGCGACGAAATCCAGAAAAGCCGCGACGGCCTCGTAGCGCTCCGGCGTGTGCCCCTTCATGACCCAGATGGCGCCGCCTCCGATGGTGCTGTTGAGAGGCGGATTGATGTCGCTTTCGTGCGGCAGGAAAGTGGCGCTCCAGCTGATGGTCGCATTGCGCTCGATGTTGCCGTGCGATGCGGTCGAATTGACGAAGGTCGAACACCGGCCCGACGTGAACAATTGCTCGGGACTGAAGCCCTGGCCCGCGATCTGCATCACGCCGTCATCGAGCCATTTCTTGAGCCGCGCGACTTGCGACACAACCTTCGTCTTGTTGTACACGAACTCGGTGCCGAGCCCGTCGAAGCCGTTCGCCAGCGTACCGTAGGGCTGATTATTGATGGCGCTGTAGTTCTCGAGCAGGCTCCAGTAGAAATCGCCGGGCAGCACCGTGCCGCATTCGCTGATCCCCTTGGACTTGATGGCGTAGAGCTGCTTCTCCAGCTCCTGCCAGGTCTCGGCCGGCTTGTCGAAACCGGCCTTCTGGAAGTGATCCTTGTTGTACCAGAAGATCGGCGTCGACGAGTTGAAGGGCATCGCCGACATCCGCCCCTTGTAGCTCCAGAAGCTCGCCACGGGCTTGATGAAGTCCGAAAAGTCGATCTTGTAACCCTTCTGCTCCACCAGATCCTGCACGGGAACGATGGCCCCTGACAGCAGCATGGTCATGTAACCGCGCTCGGCGATCTGCACCATCTCCGGCGGCCGCTTGGCGCGATAGGCGGCGATCACCCCGTTGGTCACCTCGTCATAGTTCCCCTTGGCAACCGCGACGACCGTGTACTTGTCCTGCGAGGCGTTGAACTTCTCGACCAGCTCATTGAGCCGGTCGCCGAGGACGCCGCTCATGGCGTGCCACCACTGGACCTCGACCCGCGCCTGCGCCGGACCAGCCAGTGCCAACGCACCGAACAAGGCCGCAATGAATGCGACTTTCCTACTCATGGGCAGCCCTCCCTCACCAGGCAAACAAAGCCTAGCCTATACATTTGTACTTCTATAATGACATATGTGTCGAGATGATGAAAGAGGGTCGGGCGCCCTCTCGTCCAGCAGGCATTGCCGGGGTCAGACGCAAGCCGGGCCTGGCTGGCGGGTCCAGTTGGCAAAGCGGCTAAGAAGCGCTTCTAATTACCCGACCGACCTTTTGCAGGGCCTCAAAGGCGGCGAAGCGCCGATCGGCCCAGCCTGCCAAACTGGCCTGGGGTCGATGGACGTCTCCCAAAACCGACATCGCCTGCATCGCCTCGCCGAGATCGGCATGGTCGCCTGAGGCAACCGATCCAAGCATCGCGGAGCCGAGCAGGACGGCCTCCGGGGAGGCCGACGCAGCGACCGTCAGGCCCGTCATATCGGCGAGGACTTGCCGCACGAGACCGCTCTTTGCGGCGCCACCGCTGACCACGATCGTATCGACCGCAATGCCCTTGTCTTGCTGAGCGCGAACGATCTGCCGCGCCCCGCAACCGAGACCGCACAGCCCGGCCAGATAAAGCGCCAGCAAGCTCTCCAGATCCGAGCGCATATCGAGCCCTGCAATCAACGCACGCGCGTCGGGATCTGCGAATGGCGCGCGATTGCCGAGAAACTCGGGGACGACATGAACCTCGCCGACCAACTGCGGAATCATTTCGGCACCGCCGCGGGATTCAGTTTCCGAGGCAAGCCAATCGGCAAGCGTCTGCTGCTTCCGGCTTGCAGCCTGGGCCGCTTGCGCGGAATGCGGATGCATCTGCAACAGATGCTCGATGGCAGCGCCGGCGGCCGACTGCCCGCCTTCATTGAGCCAAAGCCCGGGCATCATGGCGGAAAAATAGGGTCCCCAAACGCCGGGCACGAAGGACGGGTCCGGCGTGGTCGTCATGGTGCAGGCGGAGGTTCCGAACACATAGGCCATGCGCGTGAGCACCGTGCCGGCCGTACCGCGCGCGCCCACCGTGCCGACGCCGCCGGCATGCGCATCGATCAAGCCTGCGGCGACCGGCGTACCCGTCGCGAGACCGAGATCGGCCGCGGCCTCCGCGGTCAGGCCCGCCGCCAGCCTTGTTCCGCCGGGCACGATCTCGGTGCCGATCCTGCGGAACTGCTCGTCGGCGAGCGCGCCGAGGCCGACCTTGTGGAAGAATTTGTCGTCCCAACGGTTCTCGTGACCGAGATAAGTCCACTTGCACGTCACGGTACAGATGGAGCGGGACAAGCTGCCTGTCGCGCGCCAGGTGAGGAAGTCCGTCAAGTCCATGAACTGCCACGCTCGGGAGAATGTCTCGGGCATGTTCTCGGCGAGCCACAACAGTTTCGGCATCTCCATCTCGGGTGAGATCGTGCCGCCCACATAATCGAGAACCTTCTCGCCGGTCTGGTTGATCCGGCGCGCCTGATCGGCGGCGCGGTGATCCATCCATACGATGACGTTGCGGGCAGGATCGCCCGACGGGCCAACCGGCAGCGGCGCGCCCCCCTCGCCAAGCACCACGAGCGAGCAGGTCGCGTCAAAGCCGATGCCGGCAATGCCGTCCGGCACGATGCCGGCCTGTGCCACCGCGCCCCGCACGCTGCGGCAGACGGTGCGCCAGATATCCTCGCTCGACTGCTCGACGACGTCGCCGGCCTCCCGCCAAAGTTCGACAGGAGCGCTGTCACTCGCAAGGAGCCTGCCGGCGCGGTCGAACACGCCGGCCCGCGCGCTGCCGGTGCCGACATCGATGCCAAGGAAATGGCGGTTATCGGATTGCTTGGTCATGAGGACGCTACAGATCGTTGCTCTGCGGCAGAATGACGAGGTCGCGGATGGTGACGTTTCTCGGACGCGTCAGCATGAAGAGCACCGCCTCTGCGACCTCCACCGGCTGCATCAAGCCGCCGGCCGCCATTTCCTCCTCGATCTTCGCTTTGGGCCAGTCCTTGATCAGCGCGGTCACGACCGGACCGGGCGCAACGGCTCCGACGCGCAAACCGTGTTTGGCGACCTGCCGGCGCAGCGTGTGCACGAAAGCCTGCACGGCGTGCTTGGAGGCGGTGTAGATCGGCTCCCAGACGACGGGGACGAGACCTGCGATCGAACTGGTGACGATGATGTCGCCGCTTTTGCGTTCGACCATGTGCGGCAGTACCGCATGGATCGACCTGAACAGCGCATTGATGTTGAGATTGAGCATGCGGTCCCAGGCGTCGGGATCGCCGCCAAGCACCTCGCCGCCGACATAGGTGCCTGCATTGGCATGGAAGATGTCCAGCTGGCCTGCCTTCTCCAGTACCTGCGGCATCATGGCTGCCACGCTCGCGGGATCGGTGAGATCGATACGCAATGGAATCGCCTGATCGCCCAGCCCGGCGCAGGCGCTGCTCAGCGCCTCCTCTGCCCGATCGATCAGCACCACCCGCGCGCCCGCGCCGATCAATGCTCTGGCGCATTCCAGACCGATGCCCGACGCCGCGCCGGTGATCGCGGCAACTTTTCCTGCAAGTTCCTGGGCCAAGGCTTGTCCTTTTCTTGTTCGAGTTATTCAAGCTCGGCCATGAGAGAGACGCGAGCGCCGTGCCAGCGAATCAACGATGACCGCAATGGCAAGGACCGCGCCCGTAATCATGTACCGTAGCGACGAGGAGAGATCGAGCAGCGTGAGGCCGCTTGCGATGGACTGGATGACGATGACGCCGAGCAGTGCGGAATAGGCGCTGCCCCGGCCACCGAACAGGCTCGTGCCGCCGATGACCGCAGCGGCGATCGCGTTGAGGTTCACATCCCCGGTCCCGGCCTGCTGGCTGGACGATGCCAGCCGCGCTGCGGCCAATATGCCACCGGCGGCCGCCAGCGTGGAGCACAGCACAAACGCGGACAAGTAGACGCGCCGAACGTTGATGCCGGCACGGCGCGCCGCCTCGCGATTGCCGCCGACGGCAGACATCGAGCGGCCCCATTTGGTCCGCGTCAACGCGTAGTTCATGACCACGCACAAGCCGACGAACAGGCCGAACATCCAGGGAATGCCGCGCCCGAGATTGAGATAATAGACGGCGAATTCGAGCACGATGGTGACCAGCAGAGCCTTCAGCACCATGCGGCTAAGCGAACTGGCCGACAGCCCCGCCGCCCGCCGGCGCGCGGCCGTCCGGTAGCCGGTCACGAACATGATCAGGCTCGCCAGCGCCGCCAGCACGTAGGACACGACCGGCGGCATGACGAGCATCTGCCCGAAATTGACCAGCGGCGATCCATACGGAAGGTTGATCGAGCCGGAGGAGCCGAGCAGATATAGCTGCAGGCCGAGCCACGCCAGCAGGCCAGCCAGCGTCGACACGAAGCTCGGCATCCCCAGGCGATTGAACAGAAACGCATAGAGCGCGCCGATGGCCGCGCCCAGCATCAGGGCCGTGACTATGGCAACGGCGACCGGCCAATCCTGGCCGACCCAGAGCACGCCGACGAGCGCCGATGCAAACCCGCTCACCGAGCCGACCGAAAGATCGATCTCGCCGACCATCAGGATGCAGACGATGCCCAGCGAGATCACACCCACCGTCGAGCAATCAAACAGCAAATTGACCAGATTGTTCGGCGCGAGAAAAACCGGGTTGAGACTCTCGAATGCCGTGCAAATGACGATGAGCCCGACGACCACCGGCAGCGAACCGAGGTCGCCCGACCGCACACGGTCGACGAAGGCGCGGATCGTGTTTCCAAGCGTATCCGCGTGCTTGACCCGTTCGTCACTGCGGTCCAGCAGCCGCGCCGTCGAAACCCGTTGCGTGTCGTCGGTCATCGCCCAATCTCCGGCGACTGATGGGCGCGGCGCCGGCTGGCGCGGCGCGAGACCGAGTTTTCGTCCGCACCGGTAATCGCCGTGACGAGATCCTGGTTGGAGACGTCGGGCTCGAATTCGCCGTTATTGCGGCCGAGGCGCAGCACCACGATCCGGTCGGCGACCGCGCGGACGTCCTCCATGTTGTGGCTGATCATGATGACACCGAGGCCGCGGGCGCGAACGCGCTCGACGAGGTCGAGCACCTCGGCGGTCTGGGCGACGCCAAGCGCGGCGGTGGGCTCGTCGAGCAGGATGAGCTTCGGCTCGGTGAGCAGTGAACGCGCGATCGCAACCGTCTGGCGCTGCCCGCCGGACAGCGACGCAACGGGTTCTCGCACGCTCGGGATCCGCGCCGACAATTCGTTGAGCAAGGTCCAGGCGCGAAGCTCCATGGAGACCTCGTCGAGCCGCAGCGGATTGAGCTCACGGCCGAGGAAGATGTTCGCGACCACGTCGAGATTCTCGCAGAGCGCCAGATCCTGGAAAACGGTGGCGATGCCGAGGCCGAGCGCGGTGGAGGGATCGGACAGGACGACATGTTCGCCGCCGAAGGCGATCGTTCCGGAAGTGGGCTGGTGCACGCCGGCAAGGATCTTCACCAGGGTGGATTTTCCTGCACCGTTGTCACCCACGAGCGCCACGACCTCGCCGGCATGCACGTCGAGATCAACATTGGTCAGGGCGGACACGGCGCCGAAATGCTTGGAAATTCCGCGAAGACTCAGGACCGGCTGACGCGGTTCGCCCTGCACGTGCTCGACATCCGGGATCGCAGTCATTTGCCAGTCCGCCCTCTCGACGTCCCTCCCGGCCGCCCGAGCGGCCGGGACGAACACAGTTTACTGCGTGATGCCGAGCTTCTTGCAGCCGGCGGCATATCGGCCCGTGCAGAGCTGGTCCGCCGTCTGGATCTTCTTGTCGATGATCTCCGCCTTCAGGTTCTCCTGCGTGACGACCGCCGGCACGAACAGCTTCGACGGCGCATTGAAGAGCGTGGTTTCCGCCTTTGGCGTCTCGCCGGAGAGGAACTTTACCGCCGTCTGGGCCGCCGCGGCGGCCACGATCTCGCTGGGCTTGGAGATCGTGTTGTACTGATCGCCGGCGATGATGAGCTGAAGCGCGGCAATCGTCGCATCGTTGCCCGTGACCGGCGGCACCGGATCGACGCCTGCGGCCTTGAAAGCGGCAATTGCGCCGCCGCCGGTGCCGTCATTGGCGGCCACGACGCCGAGGATCTTCTTGCCGAAGCGGGTGACCTGACCGCTCGCCCATTGCTGTGCCTTCGGCGGCGCCCAGTCCGGCGTGTCGTATTCGGCGAGAATGGGATAGCCGCTCTTGTCGAGGCCCGCGTGGATACCCTTCTTGATCAGCCCCGCAGCCGCATCGGTCGGCGATCCGTTGATTTCGAGCACGCCCTCGCCTTCCTTCGCAGCGACGTTGGCGGCCTTCAGATGCTTCACGAGCGATTCGGAGATGGCCTTGCCGATCGCTTCATTGTCGAAGGAGACGTAGAAATCAACCTTGGCGTCTGGGACCGGCCGGTCATAGGCAATGACCTTGACGCCCTGCGACTGGGCCATCTTGACCAGGGAGGCCGCGGCCGTCGAGTCGACGGGGTCGAGCACTATGACCTTGGCGCCTTGCGAGATCGCCGAATTGAACTGCTGCTGCTGCCGCGCAGCGTCCGCGCTGGCGTTCTGGTAGATCACCTTGCAACTCTCGCAGAGCTTTTTCATCTCCGCGGCAAAGCCCGGATAGTCGTGCTGTTCGTAGCGGGTGGAGGCCTGGTCCGGCATCAGGAAGGCAACGGTCGCATCCTTCACCTCTGCGGCCTGCGACAGCATGGCCGTCGTGCCGAGCAGCGACAGCGCCAGAGCCAATGTGCCCACATGTTTCGGGGAGACGCTTTTCATTCGGACGTTCCTTTCCTGAACTGGAGTGCTGTGGTTGATCCCTGAGATGAGCCTTCGGCTTCGTCGCCGGCGCGTGCCGCAACTTCCGAAGTGGAGCGGAGATTCCTGGACAATCGATTCCTGTCGCGGGCTGCCATCGGCTGCCCGCGTCATTCTTCCCGTAACGGTCGACCTCCTTTGCTGTCCGCCGGCTAGGCCGCGCGTGCCGTATTGCTGTTTTGCGCGAGCAATCGCCTGAAGCGTGACGGCGGCATGCCTTTCTCGGCCAGGAACTGCCGATTGAAATTGGAGAGATTGTTGAAGCCGACCTCGAAGCAGATGTCGGTGATGGACGCCCGCTCGTTGCTCATCAGTATCTGACAAGCGAGATTGATGCGAAGCCGCTTGACGTATTGCACCAGCGACATGCCCGTGTGCCGGCGGAAGGAGCGCGAGAACGCGCTCTGCGACTGGCCGGCGATCGCCGCGAGCTCAGCTTCGCCGAAAGGCTGCGTCAGGTTCTGCCGAATGAAGGCAAGCGCCTTGTTCATGCCTGCAGACATGTAACCGGACGGGTCGGGCAGATAATTCGGGCTGGAGAGCGGACGCGCATTTCGGACGCGGCAGAGCGTTCCCAGAATCATCAGGAACAGCTCGATCCGGCGCACACCGTTCGCCGTCACGATTTCTTCCATCAGCGGGGCGACCTTCTCGCTGGTGCCGCGGGTGAAAAGCGCGCCGCGCCGGGAGAATTCCAGCAGCGCGGCAAGGCCCGAGAGCTCCGGCATAACCTTCATGAGGTCGCCGATGAATTCTTCGCTGAACTGGAGGACACGTCCGCGCAGCGGAACGGTGCTTCCTGCCGGCAGATCGCTCACCCAATTGTGCGGCAGATTTGGGCCGGTAAGCACGAGATTGCCCGGCTCGAACTCGCCGATGAAGTCGCCGACGAAGTAGCGACCGCAGGTCGCCACGACCTGATGCAGCTCATATTCCGGGTGAAAATGCCAGCGGACCGTGTGGAATGGGTAGCCGTGCGACCACGCCTTGAACGACTCGCCGCGCCGTATCTGGACAACTTCCAGGTCCGGTTCCATGTCCGCTCCCTTCGGGCCGGTGCGGCTTGCGATGATCCGCCCCTATTCCCTTATTGGCTGAATTGCTCAGCGCTTCCTCTCTTCGGGAGAGTAGCGACCGGTACCTAGGCTCGCCACCACCATTTCAATGCGCAACTGATACTTTTTTGATGTGCATAACGCAGTTGCGAGACCCATACGCCCTATGCGTTTGCGGAGCGGCCGCAGTCGTCGCACCGGGAGTGCTTGGACGGCGCGCCCAAGTTGAACGGATAGGAGACCAATTCGCATCTTTCCGGGTTTGCACCCTCCGCAAAATGGCGTTGCGCGATGGCGGCTCTATCGAAAGTGCGATCTCGAGGACCGGTCGGGTTGCGCACAGCAGGTCATGACCGCGGAAGGATTGCCCACGTCCGATGATTGAGGCTGCTTGTCACCACTCGCATTCAACCCATAGGTGTGCTGAGACCAGGGGCCCCTGCTCTTCAGAGCGTACGCTCGGTGATCATGACTGGTTTCATTTTGATCGCTCGGTGCACATGCGGCGCACACCGGGCGACTAGAATCGCGTCCTGCGAAAGCAATACCCCAAGAGCACGAGGTCCTGACCTGCGGCCGCAAGGCACGCCTCATCAGAGGCTAGACCGCCGATATCGCTGCGTCATGACCGTTTGAAAAGTTAGTTGCTCAAACGGTTTTGGTCGCCAAGCCTTTGATTTGGTGGGCGCACCAGGGCTCGAACCTGGGACCCGCTGATTAAGAGTCAGCTGCTCTACCAACTGAGCTATGCGCCCGAAAGGCCGGTCAAAGCCCTTGCGAGGCCGGTCGTTTAGCAAAGCGATCCGGGTCTGGCAAGCGATCGGTCGCAAGTTTTCCAAGGTTCTTCCACAGCTCCGGAAAAGCGAAAAGCCGCTGGATTCCAGCGGCTTCGCCAAGGTTAATCCCGGGGCTGATCCCGGCAAGACCCGCCCCGTTCAGAGCCTGCCCTCGCGGTCGCGGCCCTCGCCGCCGTCGCGGTCATGGTGGTCCATGCCGTGCCCCATCATGCGGTCCATGCCGCGCTCCATGAAGTGGCGGTGCCGCGGGCCGTCCTCGCCGCCGCCGAACGGGCCGCGGTGGCGGGTCAGCACGGCGAGGCGCCGCTTCTGGCCCTCGTCCAGGGTCTTGTAGAGCGGATCGGCGGCGTCGGCGATCTTCTTCAGGGCCGCTGACGTCGCGCCCATGTCCTCGGCACGCTGGCGCAGACGGGCGACCGGATCTTCCGGCCTGTCGGCGTCCTTGCCGGCATCGCCGGGGCCGGCATTCATCCGCGCATTGGCGCGGTCGATTCGCAGCTTGGCGAAGTCACGCACGGCAGCCTCGACCGGCGGCCACAGCTTCTCCTGATCGGCGTTGAGCTTCAGCCCGGCATGGACGGCGGCGATCCGCGCGTCGACCAGGGCGGCGCGATCCTCGGGGTTCATGCGCATGTGGCGGACGTGCTCCATCCACGGGCGATGGTATTGGGCGTAGACCGCGCCTGAGCCGGCGATGCTGAGCACCGCGATGGCGGCGATGGTGAACTTCTTCATCCGAACCTCCTCTGGAAGGATGTCCGTGAAGATGGGCGCGGTGCGGCTGACGCGCAACTTACAAGTTGGACAGGGAGCGCGTCCTTACCAAGATGTAACGCGCGATTTTACCGGCGCAATCGGAATCGTTCGCAACAAAAAGGCTTCCGTGCAGACCGCACGGAAGCCTTGGTTCATCGTTGGGATGGATCAGTTCGTCGCGCTCTTGGCCTCTTTGAGGAATTCGTCGATCAGCGGCTGACCGATGCGGCTCGCGGCGTCCTTGTAGACCGGCTCCATGGCCTTGCGCATCGCCTCGTTCTGCTCCGCCGTGAGCTTGATGATCTCGCTCTTGCCGCTCTTCTTGATTTCGGCGAGCGCGTCGTCGTTCTCCTTCTGCGACTGCGTGTTGCCGAATTCGGTTGCTTCCTTCATCGCCTTGGTGAGCTGGTCGCGGATGTCGGCCGGCAGATCGTCCCAGAACTTCTTGTTCACGATCACGACGTAGCCGATATAGCCGTGATTGGTCTCGGTGATGTACTTCTGCACCTCGTGCATCTTCTGGGTATAGATGTTCGACCAGGTGTTCTCCTGGCCGTCGACCACGCCGGTCTGCAGCGCCTGATAGACTTCCGAGAACGCCATCACCTGCGGCAGCGAGCCGAGCGCCTTGAACTGGGCCTGCAGCACGCGCGAGGACTGGATGCGGAACTTGACGCCCTGATAGTCGGCGGGCGTGACCAGCTTCTTGTTGGCGCTCATCTGCTTGAAGCCGTTGTCCCAATAGGCAAGGCCGGTGATGCCCTTGGCATCCAGCAGCTTGAGCAGCCGCGTGCCGAGCGGCCCTTCCGTCACCTTCCGCAGCGTCTTGATGTCGGGCAGGATGTAGGGCAGATCGAACACCTCGAACTCGCGGATGCCGAGCGGTCCGAACTTGGAGTTGGAAGGCGCCAGCATCTGCACGCTGCCGAGCTGGAGCGCCTCGAGCTCTTCCTTGTCCTTGTACAGCGTCGAGTTCGGGTAGACCTCGACCTTGACCTTGCCGGCGGTGTATTTCTCGGCCAGCTCCTTGAACTTCTCCGCCCCCTTGCCCTTCGGCGTGTCGGTGGCGACGACGTGGCTGAACTTGATGATGATCGGCGATTGGGCCGATGCCGGCCCGGCCAGCCCGAGTGCCAATGCCGCGATGGACGCGGCGATCGCGAAGCTGCGCATAATCTCTCCCTGATGTTATTTGGGCCGCCCGGCGTGCGGGGCGGCCGATCCTCATGCCCGGCTGCATCAATACAGGCCGCCGGCTTACCCCGCTATTGGCCCTTAGCAGGGCAGGTATTCATGGTGAATGCCGCACGCAAGCCTGCGCTCCCTCTCTCGCTTGCGGGAGAGGGTTGGGGAGAGGGTGTTTCGGCAACGGGACATTCCCGCGGGGAAGAACCCTCACCCGCCGCCACGCTTCGCGTGTCGGCCTCTCCCGCAAGCCAAGCGGGAGAGGCGAAGAAACGTCAGCTCGCCGCCGCCGTCGTCACGGTGTCGCGCTGGCGCTTCATGACGATCTTGTTGAGCGCACCGAGATAGGCCTTGGCCGAGGCCACCAGGGTATCGGGGTCCGCCGCGCGCGCCGTCATCGAGCGGCCGTCCTGCGACAAGCGCACCGACACTTCCGCCTGCGCGTCCGTGCCCTCGGTGACGGCATGGACCTGATACAGCTCCAGCTTGGCCTCGTGCGGCACCAGGCGCTTGATGCAGTTGAACACCGCGTCCACCGGACCGTTGCCCTCGGCCTCCTCGATCTTGATCTGGCCGTCGACGTCGAGCTTCATGGTCGCGCGCTGCGGGCCATGGGTGCCGGCGATCACGGTCAGCGAGGTCAGCTTGATGCGGTCGTGGGACGCCGCCATCTCCTCGTCGACCAGCGCCTCGATGTCCTCGTCGTAGATGTCCTTCTTGCGGTCGGCCAGCGCCTTCATCCGCGTGAACGCATCCTCGAGCTGGTTCGGGCCGAGCTTGTAGCCCATCTCCTCCAGCTTGTGCACGAAGGCGTGGCGGCCGGAGTGCTTGCCGAGCACCAGCGAGGACTGCTTCAGGCCGACCATCTCCGGCCGCATGATCTCGTAGGTCGAGGCGTCCTTCAGCACGCCGTCCTGATGGATGCCGCTCTCATGCGCGAACGCGTTCCGGCCGACGATCGCCTTGTTGTACTGGACGGGGAACGAGGTTGCCGCCGAGACCACCTTCGAGGCGCGGGTGAGCTGGGTGGTGTCGATCTTGTTCCAGTAGGGGAATTTGTCGTTGCGCACGTTGATCGCCATCACGATCTCTTCGAGCGCGGCGTTGCCGGCGCGCTCGCCGATGCCGTTGATAGTGCACTCGACCTGGCGCGCGCCGCCGACGATGCCGGCCAGCGAGTTCGCGACCGCCATGCCGAGATCGTTATGGCAGTGCACGGAGAACACCGCCTTGTCCGAGTTCGGCACGCGCTCGATCAGCGTCTTCATGAAGTGGGTGTATTCCTCCGGCACCGTGTAGCCGACGGTGTCGGGGATGTTCACCGTGGTGGCGCCGGCCTTGATCACGGCCTCGACGATGCGGCACAGGAAATCCATCTCGCTGCGGGTGCCGTCCTCGGCCGACCATTCGACGTCGTCGATCTGGTTGCGGGCGCGCGCGACCATGGCGATCGAGGTCTCGATCACCTGCTCCGGGGTCTTGTTCAGCTTCACCCGCATATGCAGCGGCGAGGTCGCGATCACGGTGTGGACGCGGCCGCGCTTGGCGAACTTCACCGCCTCGGCGCAACGATCGATGTCGGCGGGATGGGCGCGCGACAGGCCGGCGATCACGGCGTTCTTGGAGCGGCGGGCGATTTCGCTGACGGCCTGGAAGTCGCCTTCGGAGGTGATGGGGAAGCCGGCTTCGATGACGTCGACGCCCATATCGTCCAGGAGCTCGGCGACCTCGAGCTTTTCCTCGAAGGTCATGGTGGCGCCGGGGCACTGCTCGCCGTCGCGCAGCGTGGTGTCGAAAATGATGACGCGGTCCTTGTCGGACTTGTTCTGGGTGGCCATTACGAAATTTCCTTTTGAGCGTTTGCGCCGTTCAGACCGATTTGTCCCCTGGCGCTTGTGAGGTGTCCGGTGATCTCGACCAACCCCTGAGCGCCCAGGCGCGTGGCGCCCAGCCGGCCCTCAGGGGCAAGTAAGAAGAAGGCCGCCAAGAAGGAGGGTGGGCAGCAGCGCGGCCGGGATCGTGGCGGCGGCCAGAGCCACCTCCCCCGAAATCCCCTCGATTTGGCCGCGAATCAGCATTGCCGGACCCTTTTGAGCCCTCAAATCCTCGGTCAAAACCGTTGACGGTTGGTTGCCGGGAGGCTCAGTGGCCCGTTTCTAGACGAGAAATGGCCGCAACTGCAACGCCAAAAGATGGTCAAGAGGACTGACCTGATTGGGCGCTCCGTGTCTTCGCTTCGCCGATGCGCTGCGTCCGGGGCACGAGAGCGGAATGGCGGCGCCCGCTCTCTCCACGCCGATCTCCCCTATCCCGCGCGGCGGGCGCGGGCCCTCGTCTCCCAGCGGTTCAGCATCTGGCCGAGCTCGCCGTTGACCACGGGTACGGCCGTGATGGCGCTCGCGATCTCGTTGGTGTTGGCAGGCGCGTTGGCGGACAGCCAATCCGGCTCGGTGTATTCGCGCCAGCGGCGGGCTTCCGCACGCCGCTTGTTGGAAATGTGGTCACGCGTGAAATAGCCGGCCGCGAATGCGATCCCCAGCAACACGATCAATACGATGACGCCAGCCACGTTTAACTCCGTTCATCGCCCCCCGACGGTGTCTGCGGGGCAATGCGCGCAAAATCATGGCTTGAACCGGGCCGAATGCGTTGCATGCCGCGCTTTGCCGCAAGCAAATTTTTGCTCAAGCCTGCGGAACATTTTCGAGCCTTGCAAACGGCGCAAGGCGGACGCGAAGCGCATCCCTTTCGAGCGCATTCGAATATGACGGGAATGCGGCCGCTACATCGCGCGAATCCGATTTCCGCCCTCGCAACCGACTCCGGACCGGATTAACCTCCGGTTGCTCGGCCGGATCAACCGGCCAGCCGAACATCACTGGGAGGACGCGATGACACGCCAAGAACAGCGTGAGCAGGATGCTGCGCTTTCACGACGAACACTTGTCCGGGGGCTTGCGCTTGGCGCCGCGGCCACCGTCGCCGGCCCTGCGCTGGCCCAGACCGGACCCGCCGCACCGCCGACCACCATCACCACCCCGCCGCGCGATTTCGGGCCCAACGGTGCACCGACGACCTATTTCTGGGACCCCGACATCATCGCGGTCGATCCCTCCTTCAACGATCTCGCGCAGCCCAACACCGCGATCAAGCGTCTCTACACCGGCTTGCTTTGGGCCGAGGGCCCGGCATGGAGCGCGCAAGGCCGATATCTGCTCTGGAGCGACATTCCCAACAACCGGCAGATGCGCTGGAGCGAGGACGACGGCCGCGTCAGCGTGTTTCGCACCCCGTCCAACAATTCCAACGGCAACTCCTTCGATTTCCAGGGCCGCCAACTCTCCTGCGAGCATCTGACCCGCCGGGTGACGCGCTACGAGCATGACGGCACCGCTACGGTGCTGGCCGACTCCTATCAGGGCAAGAAGCTGAACTCGCCGAACGACGTCGTCGCGCATCCCGACGGCAGCTACTGGTTCACCGATCCGCCCTATGGCGGCCAGCTCTATGAAGGCGAGCCTGACGTCGCGGGCGGCCCGAGCAATGCGGGCGGCAAGCTCAATCCGCGGATCGGACAGCCGGCCGGCTTCACACCGGGCAAGCGCGAGCTGCCGACCAATTGCTATCGCATCGACCCCTCCGGCCGCATCGACCTCGTCGTCACCGAGGAGCAGGTGCCCGATCCGAACGGCCTCTGCTTCTCGCCCGACTACAAGAAGCTCTACATTGCCTCCACCGGCAAGGGACCGGGCGATACCGGACCCGGCGGCAAGGGCGAGATCTTCGTGTTCGACGTCGGCAGCGACAACAAGCTCTCCAACCTCAAGAAGTTCAGCGACTGCGTGGTCGACGGCGTGAAGTGCGGGCCGGACGGCCTGCGCTGCGACGTCAACGGCAATTTATGGGCCTCCAGCAATGCCGGTCGTGCCGTCGGCTATAGCGGCGTGACGGTGTGGTCGCCGGAGGGCAAGCTGCTCGGCCGCATCCGCCTGCCGGAGGTGTGCGGCAATGTCTGCTTCGGCGGCCCCAAGCGCAACCGCCTGTTCATGGCCGCGAGCCAGTCGCTCTACGCGGTGTTCACGGCGACGCAAGGCGCGGGACCGGGCTGAGCCCCACAGGCCCTGTGACGACACGGCGCCGGCGTCTCCCGCCGGCGCCGAATTGTCCTGACGGTCATCCTGCTGCATGGACGGGACCACGCAGGTGACTTCCGGACGGAGCGCGTGATAGTTGAGCCATGGCAGACAAGATTCGCGTCGTCGTTCTCTATGGTGGCAGATCAGGTGAGCACGAGGTCTCGCTGAAATCCGCCGCCTCCGTGCTCAGGCATCTCGACCGCTCGCGCTTCGAGGTCATCCCCGTCTCCATCGACAAGGCGGGACGGTGGCAGTGGAACGACCTGCATGCGATTGATCGGGCGCAGGCGGCGTCCTTGCCGATCCTGCCCGACGCACCCGAGATGCGGCTCGCCCGGGGCCCCGACGGACGCTGCGCGCTCGTGCCGATCGCGCAAAGCGGAGCTGGCCCGCTCGATATCGACGTGGTCTTCCCTGTCCTCCATGGGCCGCTCTGCGAGGACGGCGCCGTGCAGGGCCTCCTGGAATTGGCTGAGGTTGCCTATGTCGGGTCGGGCGTTCTCGCCTCCGCCGTCAGCATGGACAAGGATGTCGCCAAACGCCTCGCCGGATTCGCCGGCATTCCGGTCGCGCCCTATCGCGTGCTGACCCGCAAGGCCTTCGTTCAGGACCGCGCCGCGTCCGTCGCCAAGGCGACCGAGGGCTTGGCGCTTCCGGTCTTCGTCAAGCCGTGCAACATGGGCTCCAGCGTCGGCATTCACAAGGTCAAGACGTGGGAAGCGCTCGGCGCGGCGCTCGACGACGCATTTCGCTATGACGTCAAGGTGCTGGTCGAACAGGGTATAGACGCCCGGGAGATCGAGGTCGCGGTGCTCGATGGCGAGACGCCGTTCGCGAGTATCGCCAGCGAGCTCAATCCCAACGCCCATCACGAATTCTACTCGTATGAGGCCAAGTATCTGGACCCCGACGGCGCCCGGGTCGATCTTCCGGCCAAGCTCGACGCCGCCCAGATGGCGCGCGTGCGCATGCTTGCGGTGCAGGTCTTCGCGGCCCTCGAATGCAGCGACCTCGCGCGCGTCGACTTCTTCCTCGACCGGCACTCCGGTGAATTCTGTTTCAACGAGATCAACACCCTGCCCGGCTTCACGTCGATCAGCATGTACCCGAAGATGATGGAAGCCTCCGGCGTACCCTATGGCGAGCTGCTGACTCGTCTCGTCAAGCTGGCACTGGATCGGCACCTGCAGCGTCGATCGCTGGAACGCGCCTACGCAAGCTAGGTTATCTGCAGGCACAGGCTATGCCTGATCGCTGCGCGAAGCATGCGACGCGCGGATCCGCTCCCGCCGCGGCTGGAGGATCCAGATCGATGATCGGTCGAAACGGACCGATGACCTGATGCAGGACGACGGCAGTCCGCCACCGAATTGTCGGGCGGCGAAGCTCAGCGCACGACCCGGTGACCAGACGTCGTCACCCGCCTCGCCGTCATTTCGCATTTGCGTTCCATGCCGCGGGCGACTGATCTCGACTTTCGCGATGTTGACTTTCCGTCGTCGCGCTCCCCATACTTCGCAAAAGATAACAAGACCATACGACGGTTTTGAGGGAGGATAGGATGCCGACTTCACGCAGGCAGCTGCTGAAGGGTACGGCGGCTGCCGCCGCCACACTCAGCCTCGATTGGACCAGGGCCCAGGCACAAGCCGAGAATTTGCGCATCGGCCTGATCTACGACCTCACCGGCCCCTTCGCCGCCGGCGGCTCGGTCGCCTCCTCGATCGGCGCACAGATCGCCATCGACCTCGTCAACGAGAAGGGCGGTGTCGGCGGCAAATACAAGGTCGCTCCCGTCGCAGCGGATTCCCAGAGCAAGCCCGACGTCGCGATCAACGAGGCAGAACGTCTGATCAGCCAGGAGAAGATCGACATCCTCAACGGCGTCTATGCGAGCTCGCACGCGGTGCCGCTCGCGGCCAAGGTCGAGCAGCAGAAGAAGATCCTCTGGATCACGACCGCGGTCTCCACCGCCGTGTTCAAGGACAAGAACCTGCAATACGTGTTTCGCGCGCAGATCCATTCCGACCAATACGGCCAGGCCTTTGCCGGCTTCCTCGCCGAGCACGCCAAGGCCAAGCTCGGCATCGATCCGAAGGAGGTCAAGGTCGCGCTGATCCACGAGGACGGCCCCTACGGCGTCGGTGTCGCCGCCGCCGACGAGGCCTACGCCAAGCAGGCCGGGATCCAGGTCGTGCTGCGTGAAGGCTATTCGGCTTCCGCGCCCGACCTTTCGGTGCTCGTCACCAAGATCAAGCGCGCCAAGGCCGACGTGATCTCGCACGCCGGCTACAACCCCGACATCACCCTGTTCCTGCGCCAGGCCCGCGAGAGCGGATTGCGCTTCAAGATGCTGTTCGGCGCCGGCGCCGGCTACAGCCAGCTCGACAAGCTGCGCGCGACGTTTGGCGCCGACATCGACAATTTCTGCAACATCGATCCGGTGCCCGCGCAGCTGCTCGATCCCGCCAAGCTCGCGCCGGGCATGGGCGAACTGATCAAGACCATGGTCTCGCGCTATCAGGCCAAGACCGGCGCCACCGACGTGCCGCCGCATTGCTCGATGGGCTTCAACCAGACCTGGGTGCTGCTCAACAACGTGCTGCCGGTCGCCAAGGAGAAGTACGGCAGCTTCGAGCCCGAGGCCAT